>Ga0210403_10001495_pt1 | contig 22119 bp, 21 predicted proteins | sample IncBWC19MmetaG_FD_150863 | JGI IMG/M metagenome (GOLD analysis project Ga0210403, IMG submission 150863) | Forest soil microbial communities from Barre Woods Harvard Forest LTER site, Petersham, Massachusetts, United States - Inc-BW-C-19-M | ecosystem: Environmental > Terrestrial > Soil >... | reverse complement strand
CGAATGCGTGCAAACCCTCCTAGCCGCGTTCCCCAGCACCAACGAAGCCGGCGCAGCCGTCAGCAGCATCATCGCCGCAGGCATGCTCCCCGCGGCCATCGAAATGATGGACACGCTCGCCATCCAGGCCGCCGAAGCCGCCGTCCACGCCAACTATCCGATGTGCGGCGCGCTCCTTCTCGTCGAGCTCGACGGCCCCACCGCCGAAGTCGCCTCCCTCATGGCTCACGTCAACGAAATCTGCCGCGCCCACGCCGCCTCCGAAATCCGCGTCGCGCAATCCGACGCCGAGCGCGCCCTCGTCTGGAAAGGCCGTAAAGCCGCCTTCGCCGCCATGGGCCGCATCTCGCCAAATTATATTGTTCAGGATGGTGTTATTCCGCGGACCGCGTTACCGCAAGTGATGAGCGAAATTTCGCGCCTTAGCGCCGCAGCAGGCATTCGCGTCGCCAACGTCTTCCACGCCGGCGACGGCAACCTCCACCCGCTCGTCCTCTACGACGCGCGCATCCCCGGCCAGCAACACGCCGCCGAAGCCCTCTCCGCCAAAATCCTCGATCTCTGCATCGCCGCCGGCGGCTCCATCACTGGCGAACATGGCGTCGGCCAGGACAAAAAATACGCCATGGCCAAAATGTTCGCCGAACCCGACCTCGCCACCATGCAACGAGTCCGCTGCGCCTTCGATCCTTTTAATCTCAGCAATCCCACTAAAGTTTTTCCAACTCCCCGCCTCTGCGGCGAAAAACCCGGCGAATACGTCCCCCATCCTTCCGAACTCTCCGGCGCCGCCGACCGCTTCTAATGTCAGCCAAATTGTCAGATCGGAGCTGGGCCCTCGCGGTGGCCGCTGTGTTGTTCGGACTAGCCGCACTCGCTGTCTTTGCAATTCCGCATGGATTTGAAGGCCAGGGAGGATGGTACTTGGCATTGTTACCCACTTCGATTTTCGCTGGGATCATCTCTGACATCGTTAGCAACACAACTACGAGGGGAGAATCGGTCGCGTTCTGGGTTTTATTCGTCTGCTTCAACTATCTTTGGTACTTCGGAATAAGCTACGCCGCTATCAAAACATATCGTCGTTTCTTTTCAGGCCCATGGGAGGGTTTTTAGCTCGCTAAAAATGTCATGGCACATTCGTTCGCTGATCCGCTCTTCCAATACCACGTCCACGGCGTCGCCACTCCGGGATGCAATTCATGCCACAAAGTATTAGACTTGCCTATCGCGCACTTGCGCGATCCTCGCAGCTCAATCTCGACGCTGCAAGGAGGGTAACCATATGCCGCTCGTTGTCCTTCGTGTTTCAACTCTAAGGAAAATTATGATCCTCGCTGCCAGCGTGATGACCTGCGCTTGGTTTCAGCCTCCTACCGCTTTAGCGCAACACGTCGGCCACCCCCATCCCGGCGGTGGCGGCCATTTCAGAACTGCTGGTCCCGTAGGCGCGCCGCATATGGCCGCACCCGCTTCACGCCCAATGTTCTTGCGCCCTCCAGGCGGTTTCCCGGAGCGCCCCTTTCTAATATTTCGCCGCCCTTTCTTTAATCGCGCGCCGTTTCTCTGGTCTTGGCAAGCTTTCAACTCTTCTTGGTGGCTGTACTGCGGCCCCGTCTGGGGCTGGAATTCCGGCTGCGGCGATTTCTTGTCTTCTGAACCTACCACTGAACACTATCTCGCCCCGCCCCTCACCTACGCGAGTCCTGTTTTCATCTACAGCATGTATGGGCAGCCGCTAGTGCAGCTCTTTCTGAAGGACGGCACGGCGTATAACGTGAACGACTACTGGTTCGTCAACGACCAGATACATTTCATCATGCTTGATGAGAGCGGCACGAAATCTGTCGAACAGGTGATCGCCTTCGACGATTTGGACGCACAGAGAACCATCGACGTGAATTCGCGCCGCGGATTCCGAGTCGTTATGCGCAACGAGCCCATCGAACAGTATTTGCGAGATCATCCGGATCTCACCCCTCCACTCCTCGAGCCTCCTCAAAAAAACTAATCTGCGCCCCTTCACCGTCGCGTTTGGCCCTGCCACTACTTCACGAAGCCTCGAATGAACTGCGCAATCTCATCCGCTGCTGTATCCAGCGCGAAATGCCCTCCATCGACGATATGCACTTCGGCCTTCGGTACGTCGCGCCGATACGATTCTGGCTCCGAGGGATCGAACGACGCTTCATACTTCCCCCAGATCACCAGCAGCCGCGGCTGCTTCTCCTTCATCCACGCCTGCCACTTGGGATAGTTCTCCACATTCGTTCGGTAGTCGTAGAACAAATCGCTTTGAATCTCGGCTTGCCCCGGCTGGTTCAAAAAATAATATTCATCGGTCCACAGATCCGGGTCATGGCGTTCCACGTTGGGATCGTCCCCAACGTGGCGCGCCCGCGTCGTCGGCATCGATAAGAGGTTTGTCCGCAACGCGCTCTCATTGGCGGCGCGATCCGCCCAAAACGCCCGCCGCGTTTTCCAGTTCGCTCCCAACCCTTCGTTGTGCGCCACAGCATCCTGCACAATCAGCGCCTCGACCCGCTCCGGATGCGCCAACGCCATCCGAAATCCCACCGGCCCGCCATAATCCTGCATGTACAGCGTGTACCGCGTCAGCCCCAGCGCCTCCACAAAGTGATTCATGACCTCAGCGATGTGATCGAACGTATACGCAAATTTCTTCGGGTCTGGCCAGTCGCTGTGGCCGAACCCCGGATAATCCGGCGCCACAAGATGATACCGATCCGCCAGCCGCACGAACAATGGCTCGAACATCCGCGACGAAGACGGAAGTCCATGCAGCAGCAAAATCGTCGGCGCATCTTTCGGCCCGGCCTCTCGATAAAAAATCGAGAGCCCATCAATCTGTTTCGTGCGATACGAAGTCAGGTGTTCCACGGAGCGGTCCTTTCCTTGGGCCTGGGCCAGCAATGGTAATGAAGCCGCCATGGCAGCAACCGCCAATATCCTTGCCGTGCGAAAAAACGCCAAGCCTCTCCTGCGACTTTCCATGATGAAAACTCCCCAGTGCTATGAAGCCCTCATTTGACCACCGCCACGCGCGGGACGTTTCTAACCAAACGTAAAGTCCAGCGCGTGAACACCAGGATCGAGGGATTCAATCTCGAAGGTGCGGTCCACGATGGGGCCTTTTTGCCGGAGGAGCTGATAGAGCCGGGGCTCCTTAATTTCGCCGGAGCCGTCCGGGGCGATGTCACTGCCGCAATTTTCGCCAGGGGCGGCGCCGTCCAACCTTACGATAAAGTGTACGGGCTTGCCGTCTTTCGCAGGCGCCAGCACCAGGTGCAGGTCGCGGCTGTGGAACCGGAACACTATCTTTCCAGGCACCGCCTGGAGCACGGCGCTTTCCTCATTGACGTTCCAAGACCCGTTCAATCCCCAATGGTTTAACGAGGCTTTCAGCGGCGCGCTGAATATCTGATTTGAGTCTTTGTGCAATTTTTCCGGCGAGGCGAAATTCTGCGCCTGCCGGTATCCGATATAGGTTTCGGGAGATCGCCCATCTGCCCAGTCAGGCGCGGCCTCGATTCCTACACCGGAAACGCCACCCATCTCAGAAGCCAGGCCTGTGGCTCCGTTTTCCTTTAGGAGTTCCTGGATGACGCGCTCCATCTCGCCATAATCGCCTTCTCCGAAATGGTGATACCGGATTCGCCCTTTCGCATCGACGAGATACTGGGCAGGCCAATACTTGTTATCAAACGCTTGCCAGATTCTGTAGTCGCTGTCGATGGCCACCGGAAACGCGACGTTCAAATTCTTCACGGCATTTTCTACGTTCTTCCGGTCGTGCTCGAACGAAAACTCCGGCGTGTGCACTCCGATCACGACAAATCCTGCCTCTTTATATTTTGCCTCCCAATTCCTCAAGTAGGGCAACGGCCGAATGAAGTTGATGCAGGTGTACGTCCAGAAATTAACGAGCACAACCTTTCCGCGAACCGACTTGCGGTTCAACGGAACGGAATTCAGCCAGCCGATGCCGCCGTCCAAGTCAGGCATCGCACCTTCGTCGCTCAGTGAAGCGTGAAGACTGTTTTCCGCTTTGGCTGTATTCATGATGCCAAACCTCGTGAGTACATTCGCGTCGGAACAAAAGGCAAGCGCGGCAAATCCCAGGATGCCAGCCACACCAATCGTCCGGCGCGCCGAACTCACAATAAATAAATGCCGCCTCATGATCGTGACCTCGTGCTGGCCTCTTTACCTAGCGGGCGAGGGCTGTTGCGCGATTGTGTCGTGGCGCCAAGTTCACATCGTCAGGACAACGCGGAACTCAGCTTTGCCGCTCATCATTCGCGCGTAAGCTTCCGCTGCCTTTTCCAGCGGATACGTTTCAATCATCGGACGCACGCCGGTAAGCACGGAGAAGTTCAGCGTGTCATCCGCATCCGCCGGCGTTCCAGTGGCCCAGCCTTGAATGCTCTTGTTCCCGATAATGAGCTGTGTCGGCGTAACCTCGATCGGATCGAATGTCGCGCCCACCACCACCAGCTTCCCGTTCGGTCCCAGCCCGTCGATCACTTCCGACATGGCTTTCGAGCTCGGCGCTGTCGCCAAAATCACTTTTGCTCCGCCCAGTTTTTGCAATGCCTCCGCCGGGTTCGTCACTTTGTTATCGATGTACACGCTCGCGCCGAGTTTCTTCGCAAGCGCCGCGCTCTCTGAGCCACGCCCAATGGCCACTACCTTGTAACCAAATTTGTTCGCGAACTGAATTCCCAGGTGACCCAACCCGCCGATGCCCAGCACTGCAACCAAGTCTCCAGGCATTGCACCGCTGTGCCGCAGCGAGTTGTACGTGGTGATTCCCGCGCATAGCAACGGCGCGGCCTCCAAATCGCTCAGACCTTCCGGCATGGCCGTCAGCGCCGATTCCGGAGCCACCATGTATTGCTGGTATCCGCCGTCATAGCTAATGCCCGAAATCTTCATGTTCTGGCAATTCCCAAAATCTCCGCGCCGGCACTGCAAACACGTTCCGTCATGCCCGCCGTGCCAACCAACCCCGACTCTCTGCCCCTTCTTCCAACCGGAAACTCCGTCGCCCAGTTCCTCAATCGCGCCCGCCACTTCATGCCCCGGAATGCGGGGATACTGAATGCCGGGCCATAACCCTTCTTTTGTCAGCACGTCGCTGTGGCACACACCGCACGCCTGCACCTTGATGAGCACGTGCCCTGCGCCTGCCTTGGGAATCTCGCGCTCGACAATCTCGAACTCGCCTCCCGCCTTCGAAATCTGCGCCACCTTCATCGGCGCCAATCCAACTTTTGTCGTTGCCATGACTATCTCCTATCCCTTTCTGCTTTCTCGAAATCCACCCATTCCTGTTCCACGCCCCAAAACCACCGCAACCCACCCACTCCTGCGCGTGCCCCTCCTTCAAACGCAACGCATCCACTCTGCAGCTTGCTCTTCCGTCCAACTCAAACCACTCTGTAGGGGAGGGGCTTGCCCCTCCCTCCTGCTGCGAGCTGTAAGCTGTAAGCCATCCACCACCTCAACGGCTACGCCCCAAAAATATAATCCTCCGCCGTTACAATCCTATGAAACGCCGTATAACGGAAGCCCACGCCCCACCGTCGAATTTGGATGCACCGCACAAAGGAATGGTGCATTTTTTCGACTGATTCACCCCAGAACCTCCGCGCCGTCACCAAAAAATGTCGCCCGGAATAAAAGCCCGCAGGGACCCAGCCAGGTTTTTGAGGCTGGGTCTTCGTCTCAAGAGCGCTTATCTATCCGCTCTTCCATAACCACGGTCACGGTGTCGCCCACTTCCTTCCCGATCGCTTCGCGTATCTCTGCCCGGACTGGCAGCATATGCTTTCCGCCGCCCATCGCCATAAACGAACTCCGAAAGGGATGACCATCGATTTTGCCCCTGATCTTTACCAATCCGCCCGTCCCAAAGAACTTCACCGACAGAGGCCAAACCACATACGTCCAACCACCCTTAGCCCTGCTTTTCTGCAACTTTGCCCTGAACTTTTTGTTCAGCATCATTTTCGATCCTTTCGCTCAACAAATCACTGAGACCTAACCCCTCCCCGCGCATCCAACTCCCCGAGGTATTCCCATGCGATCCGATATCATTCCCGGCGCCACATTTCCCAACTACGACCTTCCCGACCACACCGCGAAGCACCGCAAACTCTCCGACCTCCAGGGTCCTCATCCCATGGTTCTCGTCCTAAGCCGCGGAGGCTTCTGCCCCAAAGACCGCCGCCAGGCCGAACTCCTCGTCCAGCTCCATCGCGAACTCGAAGTCTCTTATTGCCGCCTCGTCACCATCAGCACCGACAACATCAGCGAAACCAATGAATACCGCACTGGCGTAGGCGCCCACTGGCCTTTCCTTTCTGACGCCGGCCGCACCGTCCAAAAAGATCTCGACATCGCCGAATATACCGACCCTCTCCACAATCCCATGATCCCCCACGTGATTGTCCTCGAGCCCGGCCTCCTCATCTACAAAATCTATAACGGCTACTGGTTCCTCGGCCGCCCCACCATGGAAGATTTACGCCAGGACCTCCGCGCCGTCACCAAAAAATGCCGCCCGGACTGGGACATCACCACACCCGAACTCAAAGCCGCCTGGCAACAAGGCCGCAAGGAGCTTTTCTACCCCTATGGAAAAACTTATGTGCAAACTCTCGGCGAGCAGGATTAGCCACGGTAGCTGCGTGCAGTTCTAAGTCCTAAGCAAACCACAAGATTGTCCGAAGTGACATCGTGAAGATTTCACGATCAAAGGGACGCTCGCAATGCTTGCACATCGCGCATCGGGGGCTTTCCGAAGAAGCGCTTGTACTCCCGATTGAACTGGCTTGGACTTTCGTATCCCACCGCGAAGGCTGCACTCGCAGCATCAAGTTCCTCGGTGAGCATCTTCTGCCGCGCTGTATGGAGCCGAAGCTGTTTTTGAAACTGAAGCGGACTCATTGCTGTGAGACCACGGAAGTGATGATGCAGAGTTGATCTGCTCATACCTGCCATCAACGCCAGCTCATTCACATTCAGCGTCTTCTCGAAGTTTTTGCGCAGCCAAGTGACCGCCTTAGCGGTTAGATAGCTTTGATCCGCCATTGTTGCAACCGAACGCAGACGATCTCCTTGGGGGCCCTGCAGAAGCCGGTAGATGATTTCTCGCTGGAGCGCCTTGCCAAAGAACGGGACATCCTCCGGAGTGCCTAAAAGCTGAACCATGCGTAAACATGGCGTAAGCAGTTCTACCGTCACTTGCCCAAGAACCATTCCGCGTGTTCCAGCGGGCGGTGTAGAAATCCGCACCTCCTCGGTGTGGAGAACGTCACGGACTATGCTCATGTCAAGCTTCAGGAAAAAAGCGAGGTAGGGCTTCTCCACACTGGCGACGGATACGCGGCTGACGATCGGAAGTTCGATGGATGTGAGTAGGAAGGTTGATTCGCCGAAGACATAACTCTGTTTGCCCAGCTCGACCCGCTTCTTTCCCTGCGGAATGAGAAGCAGACTTGGCTCGTAGCTACAGGGATTCGGTGCGGTAGGGGCCGTGTTTCGATACAGCGCAAGTCCTGGCATCTCGGTTGACAGACCGGCGGCACCATCTAGCACTTTGCTAATGGATCCTGCCAGCTCTTTAAGCACCCGCGTGACCCTTGGATCGTTACTTTTCTTCACTTTATAGGCCATTACTCATATTCCTCAACCTCTCGAAGATAAGGCACAAGCGCGGCAAGCGCAAAGATTTTGCGTCGCCTCGGACAAATAGGCAATGATTTCAGTCGATCAGGCTACCGGCAAATGAGCGTTTCGACCTAACCTTTGAGCAGGAGAAGAAAACATGAAGACGCGAAAGCTAGGAAAACTGGAAGTATCGGAACTCGGATTTGGCTGTATGAACTTGGCCACAAACTACGGCCCGGCAGTCCCCATCGACGACGCCATCCAAGTCATCCGTGCGGCACACAGCAACGGTGTGACGTTCTTCGACACCGCTGAAGTCTACGGCCCTTACATGAGCGAAACCATCGTCGGCGGCGCGCTCGAACCGTTCCGCAACGAGGTGAAGATCGCAACAAAGTTTGGCTTCGACCTCACCGACAAGGGCGGTCTGAACAGCCGGCCCGATCACATCAAGAGAATGGTGGACGGGTGCCTGAAGCGTCTCCGGACGGACCGCATCGATCTCTTCTATCAACATCGGGTCGATCCAAATGTCCCAATCGAGGACGTTGCGGGTGCCGTGAAAGAGCTTATCGAAAATGGCAAGGTGTTGCATTTCGGCCTCTCGGAAGCCAGCCCCAACACTATCCGCAAAGCACATGCCGTTCAGCCCGTCGCAGCGCTTCAGACAGAGTATTCGCTCGTGAACCGCGACCCGGAAGAGAATGGATTGCTCGCTACCTGCGAAGAACTGGGGATCGGCTTTGTGCCCTGGGGCCCGATTGGCATGGGCTATCTGACGCAGAAGCTCGGTGCACAAACTAAGTTCGATCCGAAATCGGATCTGCGTTCTGGATTTGATCGTTTCCGTCCGGAAAACATAACCGCGAATAAACCGTTTGTCGATCGCATTACCGAGTTCGCGAAGAGAAAAGGCGCTACGACAGCGCAGTTGTCGCTCGCATGGCTGCTGGCCCAAAAGCCGTTCATCGTCCCGATCCCCGGAACGGGCAAGCTCAAGCACCTTCAGGAGAACATCGGATCCGCCAAACTTGTACTGACAACGGAAGACATGAAAGAGATCGCCACTATTTTGGCCCAGTTCAAGGTGCATGGCGGTCGTATGAACGAACAACAAATGAAGATCGTAGAACAATAGGGCTGATCCGCGAGACGCGCTTGTAGATAAGTCCTGAGAAACGGCGTTCTGGAAAATTGCAAGTTCTTGACCAAGAAATGCCGCCCCGACTGGGAATTCACTGCACTTTAGTGCTGGGACCTTGTGGAAAAAATGCAACTAAGAATTGATTGACGCGTCAAATACAACGGAGCTTAATCTAGATAGTCCTTTTTACAGGAATGACATCTGTAGGGTACAACGCTGTCACTAGATTATACCTCTAACATGTAGCACGCGTGGGGACAGTGCCAGTAAAGAAAACGAAGGATGTGCTCGAAATGCTCGGAGACTTTTTCCGAGAAGCAGCAGTCTTAGTGACCGTCTTCTTTCCCCTGGAATTTGCCCGAAGAGATGCTCAAGGAAAGGTGTCTCTGACTTTCTTGATTCTCGTTCGTTGCATTGCCTTATTTTCACTCGTAACGGGAATCGTGTTTGAGAAGTTGAGGGGGCGATGACTATGGATCAATATCAGGCACTGGCGGTTTATGCAGGATTCTTGTTCGTTGTGTTTTTGGGTGGGCTTGTGTGGATTAAGTTGCGTAAATCAATCGTGCGCTGGTTTAACGTAAAAGAGTATTACCACCACGACGACGCAGGTCATGACCCGGCATAGGCTTTGCTTTTGTGCCATCGCTTATCAAAATGATAAAGGGAAAAAATCAAACTAAGTCACGACCGAGGCGCTTCGCGCGTTGACTTAGCCCTTGACCCAACCTAATAATATGACCTCAAAATGGCTTCAACCGATTCGCGCATCGGCCAAACCATCTCGCACTACCGAATCCTCGAAAAACTAGGCGGCGGTGGGATGGGCGTAGTCTTCGAAGCGGAAGATCTCTCCTTGGGCCGTCACGTCGCCCTGAAGTTTCTGCCGGAAAGTGTGGCCCGGGATCCTCAGGCCCTCGAACGCTTCCGCCGCGAAGCTCGCGCGGCTTCTCTTCTGAACCACCCGAACATTTGCACCGTTTACGAAATTGCTGAGGATAGCGGCAGCCTCTTCATCGCCATGGAGCTCATGGAAGGCCAGACGCTGAAGCATCGCATCGAAGGCAATCCTCTGCTGATAGACGAGATCATCGACCTCGCCTCCCAGATCGCGGACGCCCTCGGCGCTGCCCACGAGCGTGGCATCATCCATCGTGACATCAAGCCCGCCAATATCTTCGTCACCAAACGTGGCCACGCCAAGATTCTCGATTTCGGTTTGGCGAAAGTGGTTTCCTCCGGTTTGGAGCCCGTCAATTCGCAGATGCCTACCGCTACTGCGGAGGAGCTATTGACCAGCCCCGGCTCCGCGCTCGGCACCATCGCCTATATGTCGCCGGAGCAGGCCCGCGGCGAAGAGTTGGACACCAGGACGGACCTGTTCTCTTTCGGTGCGGTGCTGTACGAAATGGCCACCGCTCAGTTGGCTTTCCCGGGAAACAGTGCTGCGGTTATTCACGATGCGATTCTCAATCGCGCTCCTGTACCGCTGGCTCGTGCAAATCCTACTGCCCCGCCGGAATTGGCTCGCATCACTTCTAAGGCGCTTGAAAAAGACCGCAGACTCCGTTACCAGACTGCGGCGGACATCCACACCGATCTGCAACGGCTCAAGCGCGACACGGAGTCCGCAAAAATATCAGCGGTCAGCAACGTCCTTCCTGGAAAAAATCGCGCAAGGCCATGGACAGTCCTTGTCGTCTCTTCCCTCGCATTCCTCGCTCTTGCCGCTGTCGTCTATTTCTATTTCCATCGTGCGCCCAAACTTACGGACAAGGACACCATTGTCCTCGGCGATTTTGCCAATTCCACTGGCGATCCCATTTTTGACGACGCCTTGAAGCAGGCCCTCACCTCTTCTCTACGGCAGTCCCCGTTTCTGAATGTGTTGTCGGATAACAGAGTGAGCCAGACGCTTCGGCTCATGACTCGTCCGCCAAACACGCCTCTCACTCCGGAAATCATGCAGGAGCTTTGCCAGCGTACCGACAGCAAGGCCTGGGTCGCAGGTTCCATCGCCAGCCTGGGAAGCGAGTACGTCGTCGGCCTTAAAACCGTGAATTGCCAGAACGGTGACACCTTGGCGCAGGCCCAGGCCACCGCTGCAAATAAGGAAAAGGTTCTGGATGCGGTGGGCGATGCGGCTAGCAAACTGCGGGGTGAACTCGGCGAATCCCTGGCAAACGTGAAAAAGTTCGACGTCCCGCTTTCCCAGGCCACGACTTCTTCTCTCGAAGCTTTGAAAGCAGCGAGTTTGGGAAATAAAACACTTCAGGAAAAAGGATCTGTCGCGGCAATGCCTTTCTTCCAGCATGCCGTCGAACTCGATCCGAATTTTGCCAGCGGCTATGTGGCCCTGGGAAAGATGTATAACAACGCCAGTCAAGGCGATCGCGCCAGGGAATTATTCACGAAAGCCTATTCCCTGCGCGACCGTACCAGCGAACGGGAAAAATACGATATTGAATCGATGTACTTTCTGGATGTGACGGGTGATCTGGAAGACACTGCTCGTGTCTTTCGCGAATGGCTGAGCAGTTATCCGAGAGACAGCACTGCACTCGGCAATCTGGCGCTCGTCTATAGCGCCAAGGGTGAATATGAGCAAGCTGTCGAGCTGGATCGCCAGTCCATCCAGCAGAGTCCCGACAATGTGATCGGATACATAAATCTGGCATGGGGACTCTCCGCCCTCAATCGCTTTGCGGAGTGCCGTAGAACCGTGCAGGATGCCTACGATCGAAAACTTGACGCCGAGCAATTGCATATTCGCTTGTACACGCTGGCCTTCCTCGATGGCGATCGGAAGGGCATGGCCGAGCAAGTCGCGTGGTCGGAAGGAAAGCCGGAGATCGTTGCGCGTTTTCTGATGCGCGAATCCGCTGTGGAGGCTTATTCCGGCCATCTTCGCAAAGCGCGCGAACTAAAGCAGCGGGCCGTGGAATCCACGGAGCACGCCGGCAACAAGGAAAGCGCCGCAAGCCGGCGATTGGACGGCGCCCTGCGCGAAGCGGCATTTGGCAATCTCGCGGAAGCCCGACAGACCGCACTCGAGGCTCTCGACGAGCCCACTCTGGGAAAGAATGCCCAAGGGGTGGGAGCTTTTGCCTTGGCTTTGGCTGGAGACAGTTCACGTTCCGAGGCCATTCTCGATGGACTTGCCTCTCGGTTCCCTCAAGACACTTTGGTGCAATCGGTTTTACTGCCGACCGTGCGCGCGCAGATCGAACTCACCCGCAAAAATCCCCAGCGAAGCATAGAGCTTCTGCGCATCGCCTTGCCGTACGAATTGACCGCCACTTCCTTAAATGGCTGTCTTTATCCCGCTTATGTTCGCGGCGAAGCCTATCTGGCCGCCAATCAAAGCGTTGCCGCCGCCGCTGAATTTCAGAAAATCCTGGACCACCGCGGGATTGTTGGAGCTTGCGAGACCGCCCCCCTCGCGCATCTCGGAATCGCACGCGCGTTCGCCCTGCAAGGTGATGCCGCCAAAACCCGTGCCGCCTACGCAGACTTCTTCGCCCTCTGGAAAGACGCCGACTCCGACATCCCCGTCCTCGTCGCTGCCAAAGCGGAGTACGCAAAACTGCTGTAGTAGCTATTCTTGCTTTATCTTCCGGCAACCTCGGAAAGCGCCCGGCGAATCCAACTATTTGAAAACGACCTCGACCGCAAAAGCCGCGACGCCAAGCCGCAACGCCAGGCCGCAGGCCATGCCTCTAAGTCGTTTAGAATCAACACTTACGTAAGTGCTCATTCTAAAGGACTTTAACTATCTTTAGAATGAACACTTACGTAAAACCCCCCGGGGGGGGTCCAAGTTATGGTTAACTAGCGTTCCTTCAAATGTCGATCCCGCTCCCGCCTGCGGCCTGCCTGAACCTATACCGCTATTGGCAAGCCCGACACACCGTAGTACCTCCGGTCTATATCAAGCAACAAAGCCGCTCGCGAAAATGGCTGGACCTTAGCAATCTCTAATACGTCGACCGCTTCTTTAGTCGGCACCGGGCCCCTGGGTTCCAGCGAAAGACTATGTCGGAGGCCTTAAATGAAGTCTTTTAGAATGTTCAAGCTACCAATGATGTTCGTCGGCCTGGGAGCCGCTCTGGCTCTCTCCCCCTCCTGCAAGGCGCAGGAGGTAAGCCCAGACCATTTCACCGATACCGGCGTGCAAAACGTCTACGAAAACGCCTCCGCCAAGACGGCCGCGCCGAAGCCCAAGCAGAGTCAGTCAGCGGCGCAAGTGCGATCGTCGCAGACTAATTCGTCCGCGACCTTGCAGCCCGTGGCCAAGCATACCCCCGTCTCAGCGGCGCAACCTGGCCCCAAGACGGTCGCCGATAAGCGAAAGTCCGCTCCGGCCACGCCGAAAAAGCAATAGTCAACCCAGCGACGGAACGAGGGACAAGCGCCAACTGCACGTAAGAACGAGCAGGATCGGCTGCTGTGTCCGATCGGCGCCGTTCTGCGCTGGAATCTCCCATGGAATCTTCACGTTACGTGTTCACCTTTTCTCCACCACCAGTCCAGACGCCGTGCATTGGCATGCAAATCTGCGCATGAGACAAATGGCTCATGACGGGGCCGTACTCGCGGCAGCCAGTCAAAACAGAAAAGCGAAAGGAAAAATGTCATGAACGCTTACAAACAGTTGCTGCCCAGAACGATCCTGATCGGCTCGATGAGCCTCGCCGCGATGCTGTTGGTTTCCACTCCCTCCTGCAAGGCGCAGGAAGTGAGCCCAGACCACTTCACGGATACAGGCGTACAAGATGTTTACGACGCGGCTCCAGTCAAGGTTGCTGCACCAGCGATGAAGCAGACCCAGGCCGCTTCGCAGGCGGGCGCGCACCGTATGAACGCAGCCGCGAACACGCAATCCGCCGCCAAGCGCAATGCAGTCTTAACCGCGCAACTCGATACCCCGGCCGTCGACGCCAAGCGCACGCCCGTCGTCGCCACGCTGCCAAAGCAGTAAGCCTGGCCCCGGCTCGACGCACCGAGGATTCGCCCCATGAACGCGCTACGGCGCGCCGATTTGAATCTCGGTATAGCGTTGAGCCGTCTTGTTGAGAGAATCGACAGGAGCATTTTTCAAATATACGTCGAAGAAGGTATGCACATAGTCCGCGGTGATGGCGAGGCCGCGGCGCGATTCCAAGCGACTGATGCCTAGCGCGTGCATCACTCCGATCACGAACTGGCTCTTCACCAGCATTTGGTCGCTGAAACTAAAATGGTTGGCTCCCTGAATCGTTACGAACAGTCGCCCGTTCGGAAGGTGATCGTAGATGGAGCGAAAGTCGGAAAGAATTTGTTTGCTGGACGGATCGGCTAAGTCGCGGCTGTGATCGCTGAGAAGAAACATGAACGGCTGTTTGAGGCCTTCCTGAACGACGGTGCCGTATGGCGCGCCATCTATGTCGATTCCCGCCTTGCACCGCAGATCGTCATGACAAAACTGCAGCGCTTGCGCGCCGCCGAAGGAATGCCCAAACATTCCGAGCCGCTGTAGATCGAGCCGGCCGGTAAACTTGCCGGCCGGCTCGCCAGAATTTAATTTTTCCAATTGGCTCACGACAAATTTCGTATCGCTGCTCCACAGCAGCAGAAGTTTGTTGATCAGTTGATTTGCCTGGTCCGCCGGCAGAACCTCCGGATCGTTCGCCGGAGGCCTACGGACAACGCGGCCATCCGGAAGAACGACAACAAACGTTCGGTAAGGCGCGTCGAAGCCAACAACAATGTAGCCGTGACTCGCGAAATCTTCCGCCAGTGTCGTGAAGTCGGTCGTCAAAGCTCCGCCACCGGCCCGCAGAATCACGACTGGATAGGAGGGCAGTTCTGGCGAGACGTCCGGATCAACTGTGCTGTGCGTCCGGACCTGCGCCAAATCGCGCGTCAAATATTGGCTCATCAGAGTGCCAGAGCCTTGCGCGAGGGCGGCGCGCCAGGGCGCGGGGAGATACTCCGCGGGCGCGGCGGAACTCGAAGAAGCTGCTGGGTACCACATCCAGGCTACGACCTCGCGCTTCGCGCCTGGGGACGGCGCCAATTCGTCCGTCTCGGCATTGTTAACCCAAGCGAACATGGTGCGCCCAACGGCAAAGTGTCCCGTCGGTGTGGGCAGCGTAATTTCTCTGCCATGCTCCAGCCGCAGTAAAACGAACAGCGTCAAGATTCCGAATACACCCAACAGCGCCAGCACCGCCGCGGTTTTCATGAGTCGCTTGAACAAGCGTTTGAGGAAGGAGGAGGGCTTTTGGCCGACGTTTGGCAGATCGGATGAAGCGCTGGGTTGAGACATGGCCGCTATTCTATAGAAAGTACTTTGAATTGTAAAGTGAATCAGGTAGTCTCGTCGCGCGCAAGAGCGGCCGCCTGCTCGCCTGCTATCGAGTGGAACGGCGGCCTGGGGACGGGCACGACATTCTGCTGTTAACGGATCGAAGGCTGCGTGTAATAGCCCTGAAGAGTGCGCGCCGTCAGCTTGCGGTCCGCAAGATGGACTTCTATGTGGTGGTATTCGTCTCGCTTCTGGTCCAAGGGTGGAGCGAAGGAAATCTCATAGTAAGCCTGCGTATCGGCGAGGCACTGTTTCACGGATGCAGTGATGTCGTTACTGCCGGTAAGAGCCAGGCCGCCGGTCTGCGTGGCGATTACTTGTAGAGCTAAGTTGCCCCATTCGGTCTGGTTAGCCTTGCTGATTCCTTTGACGAAGGATTGCCAATAGAAAGCACGTCCGCCGAAGTCTGCACTGCCCAGGGGATCGATACTGTACAGAGTGACGTGACCCTCCCGCAACAAAGTCGACACACCGACGATATTGTTGAAGATCTGTTGCTGTTGCTTCGAGTCCATCTGTTCCTGGGCGCCGGGGCCGGAGAGGAGCGGCCAGCCCGGGGAAATCCACAGAATGATCTTGCGCCCTGGCCGCCCAGCCTCGTGTGTCCCAAGTTCAGATAGCGCCTTCATGGAAACCTCGAACCGTTCGACGGCGCTATAGATCCCACCGGTACGGAGAATGGTATGTACACCGAGGGTGTATCGATCAAGCGCGGCACTCAGTGCGTTGCCATCACTTGAGAAGTCGTCCTGAACCTTGAGGCCGTCATCCGCAAGGAAGGCAAGCGCCAAGGGGTGGGCGAGTTGCCCTCCATCGGTCTTCAGGAATTTGTCGATCTCCGAACGTTCATAGGCGATGTGCTCCAGACCAGTATTCACGTCATCGACAACAAGCACGACCTCAATCGGAGCCTCGCGCCCCCGGACGGCCCGGAAGGACGCGATAGGCTGCGGAACTTTATTATCGAAGACGGTGAAGTCTTGCTGCTGAAGACCGCCAACGGGCGGCCCGGACTTTGGAGTCACGACGACGTCAAGGTTAATCATGCCGGTGCCGAGCTGATTTGGCGGGCTGGTTTCTTGGCCGCACGCTGCCGCCGCGGACAACATGCAGACGACCAGGAGAAAACCGAGCCGTGCGTTGATGACCATGCGTACCCTCCGTCTGAGCAACAACCAACTGCTCTCTATCGCGACGATTCGCTGACTTGGATCACAGAGGCCCCAATGGCATAGACGCTCCGCAGGTCTGCTGAGTTACTGACAGTACGCCCAGCGAGGTGGCCAACGCCGGACAAACACAAATCGGAAACTAGCCATAACCCAGATTCACTTGGCTCGCTTTTGGTTCTGTTTTGCCAGGCACAGTTGCGGGGCGTATCTTGACGGCAGGCCAGCGTTGTAATGTACTGAGTCTCTCTAATGCCGACGACTCCGATTGAGATCGAACAGGAATTTCGCGCGATCCTGGGCGCCGAGTTGGTCCACGTTGCCACCTCCGCCGACGCGGTTTGTGGCGTTACACCCCGTCTTGTGATCCAGCCCACTAGCGAGCAGCAGATTGCTGCTGCTCTTCGTTTCGCAAATGACGCTGGCCTCGCTGTCATACCACGAGGCGGCGGCACGAAACTCGCCTGGGGCAATCCACCTTCGCGCGCGGACGTCATTCTTTCCACGGCGCGCCTCGACAAAATCATCGAGCACCCGTGGGCCGATCTCACCGTCAGCGTCGAGGCTGGCTGCACTATAGAAAAAATGCAATCCGCTATCGCACAGCACGGCCAGCGCCTTGCGCTCGACCCGCTCTGGCCCGCGCGAGCCACTATCGGCGGTATTCTCTCGACGAACGACAGCGGCTCGCTGCGCCTTCGCTTCGGCGCGCTTCGCGACTTGATCATCGGCGTTACGCTTGCGCTTCCCGACGGCACGCTCGCTTCCAGCGGCGGCAAAGTTGTAAAAAATGTTGCAGGCTACGATCTGCCCAAGCTTGTCACCGGGGCGTATGGCACGCTCGCCGTCATTACGCGCGCTTTTTTTCGCCTGCATCCCCTCCCGCGAAACGCAAAGACGCTTTCGATTTCCGGCTGCACCATCGAAGAAATGCAACGCGTCATCCTTGCCGTGCAGGATTCCAAACTGGCTCACACTTCTCTGCAAGCGCGCATGGCGCTAGATGCAGAGCCGGTGATCGACGTTCTATTTGAGGGCACGGAAGCAGGCATCGACGCGCAAGAAGAGCAACTGCGGGCAATCGGCGGTTCCGCTTCCACTCGCGAAGCTACCTCCGCGGTCTGGAACGCGTCGCAAGAACTCTGGAATTCTGCGAATCCCGCGTCGTCAGCCGTGGCCAAAATCGCGACGCTTCCGGCTTCTATCGCGGGTACAGTTGAAGCCGTACAACGCCTCGCCGCCGCTCACAAGACGTACTGGAAGCTGACAATGCAAGCGACTGGCATCGGCTGGCTGCGCCTGGAATCCGCGCCAGAGAATCTGCACGCTGTGCTTTCTGATCTTCGCTTCGATCTCGAACACGCAGGCGGATCGCTCGTAGTCTTGCGCCGTCCCAGCGAGATGGAACGCCTCGACGCGTGGGGCCAGGCCACCGACGCGCTTGCTCTGATGCGTGCCGTAAAAAATCAGTTCGATCCAAAGAACACGCTGAATCCCGGCCGCTTCGTCGCCGGCATCTGATCAAGGAGAGTTTAACAGTGAAGAAAATCCGTATCCTACTTCCGCTAATCACATTTTTTTGGATGGGCACTTCGTCTTGCGTCACCGCTCAATCCGCGCCTGCCGATTCTCACCCGACGGTGCACGCTCTCAAAATCACCATTCTTTCGACGATGCTTGCCAATGACGGCATCGGCGAATGGGGTTTCGCCGCGCTGGTCGAAGCCGACGGCCGCAAAATTCTGTTCGATACCGGCGCGCGCCCCAACACCGTTCTCGAGAATGCACGCGAACTGAAACTTGATCTGAGCGACGTCCAGGACGTGATTCTCAGCCACTTTCATGACGACCACACTACCGGTCTACTAACGCTTCGGCGCGAATTTTCCAAATCGAATCCGAAGGCGCTCTCGCGCGTTCACGTTGCCAACGGAATTTTTCTGGAGAGGCGCGGCCACTATCTCAATCCCATGATCCAGATGAAGAAAGATTTCGAGGCGACCGGCGGAGTCTTCGTAGTCCACGACAAGCCCGAAGAACTTTTTCCCGGCATCTGGCTCAGCGGGCCGGTACCTCGCGCGTATCCCGAAAAAAATTATCCCTCGGGCACGGAGGTCAATACCGGAACGGAGTGGGTTGCGGACACTGTTCCTGACGACCAATCCCTTGTCTTCAATACCGCGCACGGGCTGGTCTTACTTTCCGGCTGCGGCCATTCGGGAATCATTAATACGTTGCAATATGCTCGCGGGTTTCTTCGCCCTGCTCCCGTTGACGCCGCCATTGGCGGCTTCCATCTTTTTGCGGCAAACGATAAGGAACTCGCCTGGACCGCCTCCAAGCTGAAGGAATATCAAACTGCCCGGTTTCTCGGCGCGCACTGCACCGGCATCGAAAGCGTGTATCGTTTGCGCGAACTTCTCGGCCTGACGCGGCAAACGTGTCTCGTTGGAACGATCGGCGCGGTGTACGACTTGAACAGCGGAATCAAGACGGGCCGAATCGCGCAGTAATCGAAATCACATCGGGGGTGACGTTGATGAGCATTGTGAAGTCAATGCGCTTTCAGAAGAGACGGATCCCTCGACTGCTGGTCTCTATATTCCTATCGCCCGGCCTTGCCTTCTTAGCTTCGGGACAGTCGACGGCAGTCTCTCCATCGCAACCGGCGCCGGCAAACGCCGCCGTTCTTCTCGAAACTCTATCGTGGGATGAGGCTGAAAAAATCCTAACGCCCAACACCGTGGTCGTAATCGCGCTGGGCGCTGAATCAAAGGAGCATGGCCGCCATCTGCAGCTCAACAACGACTTTCTGATGGCTGAATATCTTAAGAAACGCGTACTCGACGCGGCCCCGCAAAATGTTGTCGTCGCTCCAACGATCAACTACAGCTTCTATCCTGCGTTCCTCGAATATCCTGGGTCGACTTCGCTCAGCGTGGACACGGCGCGCGTGATGATCACGGACATTGTGCATTCTCTTGCGCATTACGGCCCGCACCGGTTCTATATCCTCAACACGGGAATCTCAACCCTGAGGCCTCTCGAACAAGCCGCCAGCGATCTTGCAAAGGATGGAATTGTCCTGCACTACACCGATCTCACGCGTGACGATCCGGTCGAGAAAAAAGTTCGCCAATCCGGCGGGACGCACGCCGACGAAATCGAGACCTCGATGATGCTTTACATCGCGCCAGAATCCGTTCGCATGAAAAAGGCGGCGCGCGACCTAAATCCCCATCAGCCCGGCGGCCTGACTCGCGACCCGCAAGGCAAAGGGACTTACTCCCCAAGCGGCGCCTGGGGCGACCCGACTCTCGCTACGCGCGAAAAGGGCCAAGCGGTCGTTGAATCTCTCTTAGCAACTATTCTGAAAGACATCGAGGAGTTGCACCAAACTGCTCTGCCAGCGGGGAAATGATTGGCAGGGCGAGCTTAGGGGCAAAGAAAGAAGAGAAGAGAAGAGAAGAGAAGAGCAAAGAAGAGCAAAGAAAGAGCAAAGAAAGAGCAAAGAAGGAGAAAGGATAACGCAGAGGCACAGAGTACGCAGAGCCGCGCAGAGTCAGAAAGACAAATATGCAGAAGCTGCGATCCAGGTTTGCCTGCGGCGCCGCGGTTCGGTTATGTTCACGAGTGGCAGTTAGCCTTGCTATTTCATGACTACTCTTCCTGACGCAAATCCATTGCCAAGCGCCTTCGACGCGCATCATCCGCCGTCGAAACAAATTATCGAGAATTGCGTGCATTGCGGCTTCTGCCTGCCTGTTTGCCCCACGTACGTTCTCTGGAACGAGGAGATGGACTCGCCGCGCGGTCGCATCTACCTGATGAAGCTGGCCAGCGAAGGCAACGCCTCGATGAATCCGCAGTGGGTGAGCCATTTCGATTCCTGCCTCGGCTGCATGGCTTGCATGACCGCCTGCCCTTCCGGCGTCGATTACGGGAAATTGATCGAAGCTACTCGCGCGCAAATCGAACGGCATCATCCGCGGTCGCTTGGTGAAAAACTTCATCGCCGTTTTCTGTTCTCTGTGTTCACGCGCCCGGACCGCTTGCGCCTGCTTCGGTGGCCATTGCTTGCTTACCAAAAGTCCGGGTTGCAGTCACTCGTTCGGGGGATTGGACTTTTGAAGCTTTTTCCGAAGCGGCTGCAATCCATGGAAGCCTTGATGCCGAAGCTCTCGCGGAACGAGAGCGTGCTGGAAGTTACACCGGCGCAAGGTGCGAAGCGCAAGCGCGTCGGCTTGCTGCTGGGCTGCGTACAGCGCGAATTTTTCCCTCAAGTGAATGCAGCTACGGCTCGCGTCCTGGCCGCGGAAGGTTGCGAAGTCGTCGCGCCAAAGGAGCAGCCCTGCTGCGGGGCTCTGATGGTTCACGCGGGAGAAGAAAAAGACGCTTTGGCGCTTGCAAAGGAAACCATCGACGTCTTTGAAAATGCGAACGTGGAAATCATTGTTACCAACGCCGCCGGCTGCGGGTCCAATGTAAAGGAATACGGCCACTTGCTTCGCGACGATGCCAACTATGCCGAGCGCGCCAAAGCCTTTGCGGCTAAATGCAAGGACATCACGGAAGTCTTATCCGAGCTTCCGCCGCGAGCGGCGAGAAATCCGCTGCAGCTGCGCGTGGCGTTTCACGATTCTTGCCATCTGCAACATGCGCAAGGGGTGCGCTCGCAGCCTCGCCAATTGCTGGGGAATATTCCAGGGCTGCAGCTTGCGGAAATTCCGGAAGCCGCTATCTGTTGTGGATCGGCGGGGATTTACAATCTCGTGCAGCCTGACGCCGCCAACGCGCTCGGTGATCGCAAGGCCCATTTGATCGTTCCGCTGAATGCGCAGGTCGTCGCTACGGGTAATCCTGGATGCCTGCTGCAATTGCAATCTTCGCTGGCTAGGCAAGGTCAGACTACGCCGGTGGTTCATACCATACAGATTCTGGATGCGTCGATTCGGGGCGAGCTGCTGCGTCTCGGTTGACGAAGACGGGCACGGCATGCCGTGCCCCTACGGATAAGTTAGGCGGGTTTTTTTGTCCAGGAGCCTAGGATTGCGCCCATCAGGCAGAATCCGACTAGCGCATAAAACTCGTTGATCGCAAAAAGTTGCACGGGGCGCATCTCGTACATGTTAGTCGTAAAAGTCACCGGCCCTACGAACCCAATCCACAAGAGTATGCCAAGAGCCGCGCCGCGAGCTGCTGTGTTTGCGCTACGCCAGATGCAAATTTGCGCCAGCACGAAGGCAATTAGCAGATTCAAGACAAAGGTGATGATGTAGGGCCACGGCGAACTTTGGGCTTTGGCGCTTTCCATTGAAATATTTTCCAGAGACATCCACTGCTTGTTGAACAAAGTGCCGTACCACGAGGCTCCGAGGAGCCAGTACGCCAAAGCCGAAACAAATACCGCCGGATAATTCGTTTTCATCGCTCGCTCCTCATCTATCTGTCTCTCTGGCCCATGTCCCGTCAACGATATCCCAGCAGGAAAAAATAAACCGTCATCGCCGCGCCCACCAAAATCACAAACGCACGAACCCACGACTGCGGCAGCTTCTGCGCATAATGCGCCGCGAAGTACCCGCCCAGAATCGCTCCCAAGATCATCACTATGGCCTGCGGCCAGACGATCGCGCCAGTTATGACAAACGTGACCGTCGCCACACCATTGATCACGCCGCCCAGCACCACTTTCAGCGCGTTCATGTCATGAATGTCCGTCATGCCCATCGCGGCCAGCATCGCCAGATTCATGATTC
>Ga0210403_10001494_pt1 | contig 22122 bp, 19 predicted proteins | sample IncBWC19MmetaG_FD_150863 | JGI IMG/M metagenome (GOLD analysis project Ga0210403, IMG submission 150863) | Forest soil microbial communities from Barre Woods Harvard Forest LTER site, Petersham, Massachusetts, United States - Inc-BW-C-19-M | ecosystem: Environmental > Terrestrial > Soil >... | reverse complement strand
GACCACTACACCGTCTCGCAGGACCTCGACATGGCCTCGTGGGATGACTACGTCGGCGAGGGCCAGCTCGACCGCTACCGCAACGGCGCCGCCCACGACCTCACCCGCGGCCTCCTCCACAAAAACTTCTGGGTCATGGAGACCCAGCCCGGCTTCGTCAACTGGGCCAAGATCAACAACTCGCTCGACAAGGGTGAGGTCCGCGCCATGGCCTGGCACGACATCGGCCACGGCGCCGACGCGGTCAGCTACTGGCAGTGGCGATCTGCCCTCAACGGCCAGGAGGAGTACCACGGAACCCTCGTCGGCCCCGACGGCACCCCCGTCCCGCTCTACTCCGAGGTCGCCCAGCTCGGCGCCGAGTTCGCCAAGGCAGGCCCCATCCTCGCCGGCACCTCCGTTCACTCCGACGTCGCCATCCTGCACTCCTACGACAGCCGCTGGGCCATCGACTGGCAGCGCCACGACGGCAACTTCGACCCCGTCTCCGAGATCGTCAGCTACTACAAGCCGCTGCGCGACATCGCCCAATCCGTCGACATCGTCAGCCCCTCCACTCCGCTCAGCCGGTACAAGCTGGTCGTGGCCCCCGGCCTCAACGTCCTCTCCGACGCCGAGGCCAAGAACCTCATCGACTACGTGCAGCAGGGCGGCAACCTCGTCCTCGGTCAGCGCTCCGGCATGAAGAACGTGGACAACGGCCTCCAGACCGAGCGCCAGCCCGGCCCGCTAGTGTCTTTGCTCGGCGGGAGAGTAGACCAGTACTACGCCCTCACGGCTCAGGTCCCCGTCTCCGGCAGCTGGGGCAGCGGCACCGGCAAGGACTGGGCCGAACTGCTTAGCGCCAAGGACCCCGGCACCCAGGTCCTCATGCGCTACGGCACCAGCAACGGCTGGCTGGACGGCCAGCCCGCCGCCATCACCCGCAAGGTCGGCAAGGGCAGCATCACCTACATCGGCGCCTGGCTCGACGACGCCAGCCAGCAGAAGGCGGCCGAGTGGATGACCTCGATGAGCGGCGTCACCCCCAAGCTGGGCAAGGTCCCCGAAGGTGTCGACGTCTACCCGCGCGAGTCCGCCGACCGCAAGGTCTTCATCCTGGTCAACTTCTCCAAATCCCCAGAGACCGTCACCCTTCCCACCGCCATGCAGGATGTTCTCCAGGGCGCCTCCACCACCTCCGTCACCCTGCCCGTCTACGGCGTAGCCGTCCTATCCACCGCGAAACAGTAGGGCTTGACGTAACTGTTTGATTCTCAATGAAGCTGTCATCCTGTGAGCGAAGCGCTCCGCTCATCAGGATGACAGTTCTTACATCTCTCCGATACGTATCGAAGACCTATACGTTGATACGGCCTAGCGGGTTGCGGGCGGAATGCTACGCAGGTGATGCAGTGTGATCTCGGGAGGGCAGTTCAGGCGTACCGGGACGATCGACGATCCGACCCCCACGGACGTGTAGCCGGTCATGGAACCGTATCTCCACGGGCCCGCCCCCATACGCCGGGGTAAGACCGAATCCAGGGTGAGCGGGATGGAGCCGGGCAGGCAGATCTGTCCCCCGTGCGTGTGTCCGCTGAGCATGACATGAAAGCCGGCGGCATCTACCTGCCGGTAGATCTCCGGTGTATGCGAGAGCAGGATGGCGACCTCGTTGCGCGGAACGGCAGAGGCGGCCTTGTGCACGTTGTCGGCGCGATAGTAGTGGGCGTCGTCGACGCCGGCCAGATGGATCTGCTGGTCGCCGCGGCGGATCGCGATGGATTCATTGAGCAGCATGCAAATCCCCATCTCTTCGATCTGCGGAACCATACGAATGGTGTCGTGATTGCCGAGCACGGCGTACACCGGGGGATGAAGTTGTTTGCGCACCCTCGCCAGGCTATCCAGAGCAGCGGCGAAGGGCCCGAAGGTCTGGCCGCGAAAGTCGCCGGTCACGACGCAGATGTCGTAGCTCAGGCCGGGGAGAAGGTCGGCCAGACGCTGCATGGGACCGGGGTTCATATCCGCGTGCATGTCGGTGATGTGCAACAGGGTGAAGCCATCGAAGAGCGCAGGCAGGCCTGCCAGCTCAATGACGTTGTGCCGGATCTGGATGCGTTCTGTGTTCCTGTGGCCGCGCTGGTACAAGCCTGCCAGCTTAAGCGCGAGGCGAAGAATGGAGTGGGTCGAGTACCAGTTCTCTGGGTGAAAAAAGTTGATCCCGTGGCCGAAGATGGCCTCGTGCTCACTTTCGAGTCCGAGTCGCCGTTGTGCGTGCGCTCGTCCCAGACGCTGCTCCAACTCGTCAACCAGGTCTTGCTGCATGGACGGACCTGCCCTCCACCACAGAAGCGCGCGCTTGGAATGGTTTAGCGGCCGACGTGAAGCCGGCCATTAAGCCGGCCATTCTGCCTGTAGGATGCGCACTGTTATTCTCTCACCCGGGGGCCTCGCGGCGCTTGCTGCCGCCGCCGGGAGGCTCTATTGTGGCAGCATCGGGCGCGTACGCCGTCGCTGAACCGATCGCCGTGAGTCTGTGAGGCCGCCTATGGCTACGCCCGTCAACCGCCGCACCGTGGATCTGTCGCAGTACCCCAACCTGGTCGTTATCTATCTCGGAATGCGGGTCAATCGCATGACCGGGTTGAAGACACTGCTGGGATTCGGGCCGAGGATCGCCGATTCGGTCGCCGCCCGGCCCGATGGCCTGCTAGCGCACGAGAACATGGTCCATTCGCTGTTCCCGATGCATGTTGGAATGCGCCAGTACTGGCGCGATCTGGAGTCGCTGCTGTCGTGGACGCGATCGGAGCCGCACCGGCTGTGGTGGAAGAAGTTTCTCCGCGACTCGGGAGGCACCGGCTTCTGGCATGAGACGTACCTGATGCGGGGCGGCATGGAGGCGATCTACGACGACGTTCCGGCGCCGATCGGGTTCATGCGCTTCGCTCCGATGACGCCGGCGCGCGGAGCGATGTTCGGCGCGATGGATCGCGCTGCCCGGCCTGAGGCGGCAGAGCCCGTCATCAGCGAGAAAGAGTTGTACGGGCCATAGCCGCTACGCACCGTGAAAGCGCAAGATCAGAGCCAAACAGAAGTTGGCGACGAACAATGCATGAATACCCATGTGGAAGAGATTGGGACGGGGATTGTCGCCCCGCGCTGGCAGGATATGGCGAGTGCCCACGTACATTGCGAGATATTCACCCTTCTCGCTCTCGGTCGCTCCGCGCAGGTAAGGGATGGACCACATCCCAATCGCGGAGAGCAGAGCGATACCGCAGTAGATCACCCAGTAGCTGGGCACGAAGGCGGGACGAGGCCGGTTCCAGAAGTAAACCGCGAAGCCAACTGCGATTCCTGGAAAGACGGAGTTGGCGAGCGTTGCGAGCCAGACCTTGCGTCTTCCATGCAACGCCTGCACCTGGGATCCATGAACCCAGCCCGGGATATCAATCAGATCGTGAGCGGCGACGACCGCAAACTGCAGGGCGATGAGGCAGGTAAACAGAAGCGCCATGTGTTGCTCTCCGATCGCCGTCCGCTGTTCGGGAGTTGTTCAACAGGGGACAAGTTGGCTTGCGAGCATGATAGAGGTTTTTGTCGCGTGGGGTTGAATCCTCAATCGATTTTGGGCATCGCAGGAAGCGAGATTTACACTCCTGTGATGATACGTTCTGTTCCCCTGGTGTTGTTTTCCTCTGCCCTTCTGGTCACGAGCGCTGTGGCGCAGAACGACCCGCAACCGCAACCGCAGCCGGTGCCGATGCCTGCGCCGATCGCGGCGCCGGTTGACAAGCCTTATGTGGGTCCCATCGCGCTGACGGTCGACCTCCGCAACAACGTGGACCGGATCGAGCGGGTGCACGAGGAGGTGCCAGTGGAACCCGGCAGCAAGGAGATGGTGCTGCTCTATCCCGAGTGGATTCCGGGCGAGCATGAACCCTCCGGGCCGATCTCGAGCCTGGCCGGGATTATCACCACGGTCGACGGGAAGCGGGTGCAGTGGGTGCGGGATCGGGTGAATGTGTATGCCTTCCACGTTCCGCTGACCGCGGGAGCAAAGACGGTGGGCCTGGACTTCGATTACCTGTCTCCGATCAAGCCGAGCGCCGGGCGGATCGAGATCTCGGACGCGATCGCCGACCTCGAATGGAACGAGGTGGTGATGTATCCCGCCGGCTACTTCTCGCGCGACATTGCATTCGACACCACGCTGAAGCTGCCCAGCGGTTGGAAGTACGCCACGGCGCTCGAGACCGCGTCGAAGCAGGGCGATACGATCCAGTTTGAGCGCACGCCGCTGAACACGCTGGTGGACTCTCCGCTGTACGCCGGGCTCTACTCGCTGCGCGTCGATCTCTCGCCCACCGCGACCGACATCGTGCACCTGAACATCTTCGCCGATTCGCAGGACGATCTGAAGATGACGCCGGAGGAGTTGGAGGCGCACAAGCGGCTGACGCTGGAGGCGGACAAGCTCTATGGATCGCACCACTACAAGCACTATGATTTTCTGCTGCTGCTGAGCGACAAGGTGGGCGGAGTCGGACTGGAGCACCACCAGTCGAGCGAGGACGGCCTCGACCGCAACTACCTGACCGACTGGGCGAACGGCATCTTCGATCGCGACCTGCTGGGGCATGAGTACACCCACTCCTGGGATGGAAAGTTCCGTCGTCCGGCGGATCTCTGGACCCCGAGCTTCGATGTGCCTATGCGCGACGATCTACTCTGGGTCTACGAGGGCATGACGCAGTACTGGGGCAACATTTTGACCGCGCGCGCCGGGATGCGCACGCCGGAGCAGACACGCGACATCTTTGCGCAGGTGGCCGCGGGCTTTGCCACGAGCCCCGGGCGCAACTGGCGTCCGATGGTCGATACCACCAACCAACCGATCGTGTCGCAGCGCCACCCGGTCAGCTTCGTCAGCTATCAGCGGCCTGAGGACTACTACACCGAGGGTATGCTGATCTGGCTGGATGCGGATACCAAGATTCGCGAGCTGACCGATGGCAAGAAGTCGCTGGACGACTTCTGCAAGCGGTTCTTCGGCGTCTACAACGGCAGCTTCATCACCGCCCCGTACACGTTTGAGGATGTGGTCAGCAACCTGAATGCGGTTGTGGCCTACGACTGGAAGAGCTTCCTGCAGGAGCGCGTCTACGACCTGCACACGCAGGTGCCCATGAACGGCTTCACCCAGGGCGGCTACAAGCTGGTCTACACGGATAAGCCGACGGAGTGGATGGTGAAGGAGGAGGCGACCGCGGGGTACGCGGACTTCTCCACCTCGCTGGGCCTCTCGGTGGGTTCGCGGCGCGGCGGCGGCTCTGCCGGCGTGGTCTCCAACGTATGGTGGGATAGCCCGGTTTTCAAGGCAGGCGTTACGCCGGGTATGGAACTTGTCTCGGTAAACGGTACCGCCTACAGCGCGAAGGTGCTGACCGACGCGATTCTGGCGGCGGAGAAGGACAGGAAGCCGCTGCAGTTACAGTTCCACCGTGGCGATAAGTACACCACGATCGCGCTGCCATACTACGACGGCATGCGCTATCCGTCGCTGGAGCGCGTAGACGGCACCCCGGACCGGCTGGACGAGATTCTCGCGCCCAGCAAGAGCTCGCTGCCTGCGATGTAGCTGTAGTGCTGCAAACAGAGAGCGGCTGCTTCGGCGGCCGCTCTTTTTTTTCGGCGGATCGAAGGCTCTTTCGGTGGGGAACTGGCTCCCCAATCGGAAGAATAGATTTTGCGCGTGCCCAACGTAGTGTCTCGACCGCGCGCCTATGATGGAACGATGCGAGACCAGCCTGCAAACGGTGATGGAGCCGCGCCCTGGAATGATCTTGCCCAGGTATATGCAAGATCGCGACAGGTGTCGGCGGACAAGATGATCGAGTGGCCTGCTCAGCAACGTTTGGCCGGGGATTTTCGAGGAAAGCACATACTCGATGTTGGTTGCGGAACTGGGGACAAGAGCCGCTTCTTTGCGGAAGGCGGCGCAGCTGCGGTGATCGGAATCGACCCGAGCAGCGGATTTCGAGCGCAATGGGAGACGAACGCGGTTTGTCCGAATCTTCAGCTGATTCAGGGGTCATTTGAAGACCTGAACTCGCTCGAACCACTCCGGGGCAAGAGGTTCGATCTAATTGTGTGTTTCCAGGCGCTCATGTACGCCCATGATCTGCGAGGCACCGTAAAGACGCTCGCAGACCTTTTGTCTCCTGGCGGAGCTTTCGTCTTCTCTGTTCCTCATCCGTTTCGGTTCGCCGTCTTGAAGAACGAGATCGAAGGGTGGCGCCATGGTTTTGCGTACCAGCAGACTCAGCCCTATCGTTATCCATCCCCATGGAAATCCGACGTTTTTCTCCAACATGCAATGCCGCGGGTATCCGATTATCTGAATGCGGTGGTATCGGCTGGTCTGCGGGTTATCGCCTGCGAAGAGCCGCCCGTCACAGACGAGCTCCGAGCGCTTGCCCCGGAGAAGGCAGAGTGGATGGATCGCTACGTCGGAATCATCCTCTTTCGGACGCAGAAGGAGGTGTGACGGTCCTCCTGGAACTTCAGCTCCCCCCTGCGCGTATACTTCTGCGAGTTCCGTATCGGCCTAAGATAGGAACTCCAGAGGACCCGTATGTTCTGCCCCAGCTGTGGCAAGTCCATCGATCTCAACGCCCGCTTCTGCTCCAACTGCGGAGCCGCGGTCGCTGCTGCCGCCCCGCCTCCCACTTATCCGCTCACCGGCAGGCTGGTGCGTCCGCGCCATCCGCGCATGATCGCCGGGGTCTGCGCGGGCTTTGCCGAGCACTACCACTGGGATATCAGCCTGGTGCGGGTGGTCGCCGTCCTGCTGGCGATCTTTACCAGCGGCATCGGCGTGCTGGCCTACCTGGCCGCCTGGATTATCATTCCTGAAGCGCCCTATACCTTGCCGTACACGACAGGAAGCCCGACCGTTTGAAGCCCACGCAATCGAGACCCAGCACGAAGACTCCCGCCGCCCGCCCGTTCCTCTACCGCAATCGTCGCCTGTGTTGCGACTCGGTCGATCTCTCCGGCCTCGCCGAAGCGCACGGGACGCCGCTCTACGTCTACTCGGCGGAGCAGATCGCGCACCGCTTCGCGCTGTTCGAGGAGGCCTTTCGCGACCGCCCGCACACGGTCTGCTACTCGGTAAAGGCGAACAGCTCGCTGGCTCTGCTGCGTCTGCTGGGAGAGCGCGGCGCGGGCTTCGACATCGTCTCCGGTGGCGAGTTGGAACGCGTTCGCAAGGGATACAAGCCGGCGCTGAAGAAGGTCGTCTTTTCGGGCGTGGGCAAGCAGGTCGAGGAGATCGATGCTGCGCTCAAGGCCGACATTCTGATCTTCAACGTCGAGTCCGAGGGGGAGCTGGAGCTTTTGGCCGAGCGCGCCGCTGCCCTGGGCAAGCGCGCTCGTTTCGCCCTGCGGGTGAATCCGGATGTTTTTGCCGAGACGCATCCCTACATCTCGACCGGCATGAGCGAACACAAGTTCGGCATCGAGATCGGGCTGGCACGGGCGATCTACCGCAAGGCAGCGCGCAGGTCGTCGCTCGAGGCCGCCGGGGTCAGCGTTCACATCGGCTCGCAGATTCGCTCGGTCGATCCCTTCCGCGCTGCGCTCGAGCGCGTGACCGCGCTGATCGCCGACCTGAAGAAGGATGGTCACAATATCCGTTATGTTGACGCCGGCGGCGGGCTGGGGATCGACTACTCCCATCGTGCCGATGCCAATTCCGATGCCGCTGGCCCGGGCACGGCCTTCGACCCGGCGCAGCAGGTGAAGCGCTACGCCAAGGCGCTGGGTGCTGCGCTCGACGGCTCCGCGGGGGGCCGGGGGCTGCATCTTTTGCTCGAGCCGGGCCGCTTCATCGTCGCCCAGGCCGGGGCACTGCTGAGCCGCGTGCTCTACGTCAAAAAGAATGGCAAGAAGACCTTCGTGGTCACCGACGCTGGGATGAACGACCTCATCCGGCCGTCGCTCTACCAGGCCCACCACGAGATTTTGCCGGTGAAGCAGGGCAAGGCAGGAGGCAAGGCAGACGCCAAGGTGGATATCGTTGGCCCGGTCTGCGAGTCGGGCGACTTCTTCGCCCGCGACCGTGCGCTGCCGGCGGTCAAGCCGGGCGAACTGGTGCTGGTGCTCGATGCCGGGGCGTATGGCATGTCGCTCAGCTCGAACTACAACACGCGCCCGCGTCCGGCCGAGGTCCTGGTGGAGGGCTCGGAGGCGCGACTGATTCGCCGTCGCGAGACGACCAAAGAGCTGTTTCAACCTGAGATTGTCGCTTGATGCGGTCTGAATCCGGCGGCTAAGGCGTGCTGCGGCGTCGTGCAGGCGCCGTAGCTGCCATGCTAAAATCGGGAGTCGCGCCCCCTTGTGGTACGCCGCAGGCCGCGCCAATATCAGCTTCACCTTAGAAGAGGGTTCTTATGTCCGGCCATTCAAAATGGGCGACAATCAAGCATAAAAAGGGCGCGCTCGACGCCAAGCGCGGCAAGATCTTCACCCGTCTGATCAAGGAAATCACCATTGCCGCCAAGCAGGGTGGGGGCGATCCGGATGGCAACCCGCGTCTGCGTACAGCGATTGCCGCGGCCAAAGCCGAGAACATGCCTGCGGACAACATCAAGCGGGCGATCCAGCGCGGCACCGGCGAGCTCGAAGGCGTGAGCTACGAGGAGATCACCTACGAGGGCTATGGCCCCGGCGGAGTTGCGGTGATCGTGCATGTGCTCACCGACAACAAGAACCGCGCGGTCAGCGAGGTTCGGCACGCCTTCACCAAGAACGGCGGCAACCTCGGCGAGTCGAACTCGGTCTCGTGGATGTTCACCAAGAAGGGCGTGATCGTGGTCGCAAAGGATGCGGCCTCCGAGGACAAGCTGACGGAGATCGTGCTCGAAGCCGGTGCGGAGGATCTCTCCGACGAGGGTGAGGGCTGGGAGATTCTGTGTGAGCCGAAGGAGTTCGAGGCTGTGCTCGCGGCGTTGAAGGCGGCGAATATCACGCCCGAGCACGCCGAGATCACGATGATCTCGTCCACCTACACGAAGCTCGAGGGCAGCACGGCGAATCAAATGATGCGGCTGCTGGATACGCTGGAAGATCTGGACGACACGCAGAACGTCTATTCGAACTTCGACATGGACAGTCAGCCGGTGGCGGCGAGCTAGCATATAAGCGGAGGTTTCGTGAGAAGCCGCCGATTTTTCGGCGGCTTTTTCATCAAGGGAAGCGTCCGTATGGAAGTGAACTAGCGATCCGTTCGCCGGGGATCCATCCCTGATCATGTTGACTGGAGTTGTTGGATGAAGTTCGTGCCGTATCGTTCTGGTTTCAGGTTGCTCTTTGCAGTTGTACTGGCCGGAATGGTCGCCGTCCCCAACGGACGGGCTCAGATCGTCGGTCCCTCTTCATCTTCATCCTCTATGATCTCGTCGGCCACCTTTGTCTCCTCGGCAGATAGCGCGGCAGCCGCGGGCGTCTCCGGTCCGCAGGCCCCGGCCGCTACGGCAGAGACGCCCTTTCGCACGGCGAGCACGAAGCTGCCGTTCGAGTTCGGCGCGCTGGTGCAGGGCGGGCTTGGGTTGACCGAGGATCGGAACAACTTCAAGTTCATGATGGCCGGTGTGCATGCCGGTAAGGTGCTCTACAAGAACAACGTGCAGGGAAAATGGCGGGGCAACTTCGAGTACGCGGTCGAACTGTTCCCGTACTGGCAGTCCTTCACGCCGACCATGCAGCGGGCGAACTGCACGGCGATTCCGAACTCGACCAATATCAACTGCTCACCGCTTTACACCGTGGGTGGAACCTACAGCGGCGTCTCGGTGACGCCGATCATCCTGCGCTGGAACTTTGCCGGGACCAAGCGCATCTCGCCGTGGGTGCAAGGGGCGGGCGGCCTGATTTGGACGAATCACAAGTATCCGGCCTTTGGTTCGACCATTCTCAACCTGGCCAATGACGGACCGAACACGGATACGAGCGTGTGGAACTTCACACCACAGTTCGGAGTGGGATTTCACTACTTCATCCGGCCGCGGCGGTCGATCGACTTCAGCGCGAACGCCGTACATATCTCAAGCGCGTCGCTGGGGGATAAGAATCCGGGTGTAAATGCGAGCGTGCAGTTCAGCGTCGGCTATACCTTCTGGAAGTAGTTGCGATAGAGTTGTCGGTCGGATGGGAACCTACGCAGGCAACGGAGCCCTTTGGGGTGTATCGGTGAAACGGTCTTGACTATGAATCCAGATGCCATCATGGAATGTGTGCCGAACTTCTCCGAGGGTTCGGACGAGGAGAAGGTTCGCGAGATCATTGCCTCGATGAAGGTCGAGGGGGTGCGGCTGCTTGACTGGTCGATGGATCGGGCGCATAACCGCTCGGTGGTGACGATTGCGGGCGCCCCGGATGCGGTGGTCGAGGCGGCGGTGCGGTCGGTGGGCAGGGCTGCGCAGTTGATCGACCTGACGGGGCAGAGCGGGGTGCATCCCCGGATTGGGGCGGCGGACGTGGTGCCGTTTGTGCCGGTGAGCGGGATCTCGCTGGCGCAGTGCGCGCTGCTGGCGCGGCAAGCTGGCCTGCAGATCTGGCGGAGGTACGGCGTTCCGGTGTACTTCTATGGAGCGTCGGCGGCGCGGCCTGACCGGGTGCACCTAGAGGATGTTCGGCGTGGCCAGTTCGAGGGGCTGAGGGAGGCTTCGCTGCGGGATGTGGCGCGGCGGCCGGATGTGGGCGGTCCGGAGCTGCATCCGCAGGCGGGCGCGAGTGTGGTGGGCGCACGCAGCTTCCTGATCGCCTACAACCTACATATCCGGCAGGGAGGCGGGATTGGCGATCAGACGGAGAGGAATGGAGCGCACACGGGCAGAGCGGTGCTGCCGCTGCAGCCGGAGATCACGGCGGCGCGGGCGATTGCGCGGGATCTGCGGGCGTCGAACGGCGGGCTGCGCGGGGTGAAGGCGATTGGAGTGATTGCGAACGGGCGTGCGCAGGTCAGCATGAACATCACGGACTATCGCGCGACCCCGATGGGCAAGGTCTATGCGACGGCGAAGGAGCTGGCGCGGCGGCATGGGGTAGTGATTGAGGATGGGGAGTTAATTGGGCTAATTCCTGAGGATGCATTTGAGCCGGATTCGGAGTGGGTGCGTCAAACCAGTGGACTCGATCCCGAGGCAAAGGTGTTGGAACGGAAGCTGCTTGCTCCTTTGGTCTGGCCGACGGATTGAGGACCGGGAATTGGCACCGGGTTCCGCGAGTATTGTCTTGCGCATCTATTCGGTTGTGGCGAGCGCGGTCATCAGAGAGAATAGGCTTGATTGAGGCGCCTGCGATCGGCGGCCGCGAGTTGGTTTTGTGAGGAGTTTCCAGTGGATATGAAGGTTCTGAAGGAGCGAGTGATGATCTCCAGCGTAAGCAAGTGTCTGATGGCGGCTGCGGTTGCGGCGTCTGTTGCGGTGCCGGCGCAGGCGGCGCAGTTGAGCAACGATGCCAAATCGGCGATTCCCAAGGACGTGCAGCAGTTGATCGTGGTGGACTACCGCGCGATGCAGAACTCGACGGCGGCGATGAACCTGAAGGACCGCGTGCTTCCGCCGGAGTTGAAGCGGCTGGATACGGCCTTGAAGAACTCGGGCCTGAAGGTCGATCAGGATGCGGACACGCTGTGCTTTGCCGCGTTCCGGACCGGTGCCGGGCCGGAGACGGCGCGGATCGTGGGCATCGCGCAGGGCCAGTTCCAGACGCGGGCGATCCTGGCGAACTTCGCGAAGCAGAAGGTCAAGCCAGTGGCGGTGCGCAACAACAACATCTATCCGATGGGTTCGAGCGGTATGAGCGTGGTGTTCCTGGACCAGACGACGATGGTGTTCGGGGACAAGCAGTCGGTTACGGCAGCGCTCGACGCTCGCGACGGTATGGCGCCGAACTTTCTTTCGGACACCGATCTGGTGAACGAGATGGCGGCGGTGGACTCGAGCGCGGTGTGGAGCCTGCTGGACGCGAAGGGAACGCAGACCATGATGAAGGGCGTGCTGGGCGAGGCGTCGAGCATTGCCGACTACGACACGGTGCGGGACCGGATGAAGAGCTCGCGCTACACCATGGACTTTGCGAACGGCGTGAAGTTCGACATGGCGGTAGTGATGTCGGACACGCTGACGGCGGCGACGGCGGCGACCCTGATGAAGGGGATCGCGCTGATGCGGCAGACCTCCGGCACACCGCTCGAGAAGTCGGCGCTGTCGGAGATGACGATCGATTCGAACTCGGGCACGCTGACGGTGGATTATTCGTCCACGGACACCGAGTTCTCGAGCCTGCTGAGCTCGCCCTTGTTCCAGTCGGTGGTGCACTAGGGCGTGGTTTTGTTTTGCCAGCGGGGCAGCCTTCGGGCTGCCTCGTTTCGTTTGCTTGGAAGGTGCGTGCGGTACGGGTGGGGGCGGTATCCGGGGCCATTCGACTGCGTCTCTTACGGTCCGACTGCAAGAGACTTCGCTCAGGATGAGGATCTCGTGTGGGGCATCGGCGTTGCCCGGCAATTTGACCGGAGGTTGGGTGCCGCTCTGCGCTTAACTAATGCATCTGTGCGCCGATATAACCAAGATAGGTTTTGCAGCGAATCAAGAGTGGTTTGTGGACCGGGAAGTGTGGTCCGGATCTCTTGGACTGTGATGCGATGCCTGGAGGAGCGCGGTTCGATTCGATGAAAACAGCCTGGGCGGAGTGGAAGATTATCTTGTGGGTGAAGGATAGATCGAGTCGATGAGCCGTCGTAGCTATCCCTTTGTGAAGCGGCAGCAAGGGCCCTCCCGGGCCATTCAGAAGATGTTCGAGGATGCGCTTCGGCATCATCAAGCCGAACGACTTGCCGAAGCGGAGACCTTGTACCGCCGGATTCTTAGGCTCGACGCGCGTCATTCGGACAGCTTGCATTTGCTGGGCACCATCGTCTGCCGGACTGGGCGTCATGATAATGGGGTCGAGTTGATTCTCCAGTCGATTGCGATCCAGGGCAACCAACCCATATACCATTCGAATCTGGGCACTTTGCTTCGTGAACAAGGCAAGTATGACGAGGCCATTGCGCGTTACAAGCGGGCGCTGGATCTCAATCCCGACTTCGCCGATGCCTGCCACAGCCTGGGCAATGTTTACCAAATCCAGGGCAAGCTGGATGATGCCATCGCTTGTTATGAGCGAGCGCTTGTGCTCAAGCCGGACTACGTCGATGCACGCAACAGCCTGGGTACCGCCTTCGAGACCCGGGGAAAGATGAAAGAGGCAACTGCTTGTTACGAGCAAGCTCTCGCCCTCAACCCCGACTGTGCGCATGCTCACACTAACCTGGGCAACATGTTTAAGCTGGAAGGCAAGCTGGACGCCGCCGCGGTCTGCCATGAGCGGGCACTGGAACTAATGCCGGGCTATGGTGTGGCCTGCAGTAACCTGGGTGCGGTTCGCGATCTCCAAGGAAGGTTCGCCGAAGCTGTGACGCTTTATGAGCTGGCCCTGGCCCAGATGCCGAACTACTTCGATGCCAAATGGAACCAGGCCTTGATGCAGTTGCTTTTAGGAGATTTCGCCGCCGGCCTGCCTAACTATGAATGTCGCTGGCTCTCTAAGGCCAAGCCGCGTAACTTTCCGCAGCCTCAGTGGCGCGGCGAGAAGCTGAACGGAGCGCGCATTCTGCTCCACGCCGAGCAGGGGCTGGGCGACACGCTGCAGTGCCTGCGCTATCTTCCCATGGTGCAGGCAGCAGGCGGCTCGGTGGTGTTGGAGGTCCAGGGCTCGCTACGGCGGATCGCGGCTCTCGTGCCTGGGGTGACCAGTCTGGTGGCCGCTGGAGAGTCCTTGCCCGCCTTCGACTGGCAATGCCCATTGATGAGCCTGCCCCTGGCTTGCGGGACGACTCTGGCGAGCATACCAGCGCAGGTTCCCTACCTATCCGCTCCCGAAGAGGCGCTGCAAAGAGCGGCTGCTCTTCCCTGGCCAGCCAGCGGTCTGCGGGTTGGAATTGTATGGGCGGGAAATCCGACCCACGTCAAAGACCGATACCGTTCGCTTCCGTTCGGTCTGCTTGAACCACTTCTGCAGATGGAGGGCGCGCATTTCTTCTCGCTGCAAAAGGGGCCGGCGTCCGCAGAGCTGGCGACTGCGCGCGCCCCCATCACGGACCTCGGGCACGCGATCGATGATATGGCCGATACGGCAGCGCTGATGGCGCATCTCGATCTGGTCATCGCCGTCGACACCGCGGTGGCACACCTGGCCGGCGCTCTCGGCAAGCAGGTCTGGGTGATGCTGCCGATTTCGCCTGACTGGCGTTGGCTGCTCGATCGAGAGGATAGCCCCTGGTATCCAAGCATGCGGCTGTTCCGCCAAGAAAACCTTGAGGACTGGCCATCGGTGGTGTCCAAGGTGCGGAGCGCGCTGATCAAGGAATGTGCCCGGCGCCGCGGAGATTGCCGGCAGGAGCTTCGCGAGACCGGTGGGGCATCAATTTCTCTGACTCCCCCGGAACCGTTGATTCCGGAGCAAAGCGCTGTCGCTGATATGGACAAGGAAGGATGCCTGGCGAAGGTTGCTGACACCGGCTCGGTGAAGTGTAAGGTGTGCCAGGGAGCAAGTCGGCTTTTTGGGGTGGTCGACTTTAACAAGAGTTGTATTGAATTACAGGGACGCACTTTGCCGCTCGTCGGCTACCCGGTGTACTACCGCCGATGTGAACAATGTGGATTCCTCTTCACGACCAGCTTCGACGCCTGGACGCCGGAGGTGTTTCAGAGACATATCTACAATGATGCATACATCGAGGTCGATCCAGACTTCGTTGAGGTGCGGCCGGCCAGCAATGCCAGAATGATCGCCACAGATTTCGGCGGCTTTCGTGCCTCCATATCGCTTCTCGATTATGGCGGTGGGGCGGGAGTGCTTGCGCAACGGCTGCGGGCTCAGGGATTCAGGGCTGCAACTTATGATCCGTTTTCGAGCTTCAATGAGATGCCCGCCGAGACCTTCGATCTCATCACCTGCTTTGAGGTAATGGAGCACGTACCGTTTCCGAAGGAGACGGTGGCTACGATGGTGTCCCTGTTGAAGAACAAAGGCGTCATTATCTTTTCGACCCTGGTGCAGCCAGCGGGCTTCGAGAGCCTGAGCTGGTGGTACTCCAGTCCGCGCAATGGGCATATCTCGCTGTATTCCTCGACATCGCTGACCCGCCTCTTCGACCCGCATGGCATGAAGGTCAAGTCCTTTTCGGAGGGCATGCATCTGGCGTACGCCGAGGTGCCCGACTTTGCCGCGCATTTGAATCTGCCGTAATCCAGTTCGGTGGGTTATGGACTACTCCCGCCGCGCTGACGCCCTGCATTTGAGCGATCACTTCGCTCTTTAGTGGATTTGGCCGCGATGCGCCCTGCTCGCACCCTATTCCTGAGCCCTATAATGCGAGGCATCGGGTACGCAGGAGGGGCTGTGCTGGATGGTTCCCAGAGGGTGATCTAGCATTACAGCTTCCGGGCGACTCCTAGGTCTTCCTGCGACAGCTGAAGATGTCGACGAAGGCGGGCCGGGAAGGTCATCCCTATGTCAGGAGCGGACGCATGGCGACGACGCTTTCGTTGGAGCAGATGAAGCAAGTGGTCCAAGGCCACTTTGAGGACTTCGTCAATCAGCGTAACGCCGCGGTGATCCGCAAGAACATGACGCCGGACTTTTACGACCATGACGGCCCGGGTGGAAGGGCTACCGGGGTCGAGGGCGACGAGCAGATGATGGTTGGGATGTACGCCGCCATGCCGGATCTGCATCTAACGATTGAAGAAATGATCGCAGAGGGAGACAAGGTTGTGTGCCGCAATATCTGGCGCTGGACGGATCGCGCATCGGGCAAGGCGATGCAGTTTCAGGGCTTCGTGCTGTGGCGGTTCGAGGGCGAGCAAATCGCCGAGCGTTGGGCCACGGTGACGCCGCCGGCCGAAGCGACGTCGTGGAGCGTGTCTCGAGCTTAGAGGCGCGGGAGCGAATCCCTGAACGCCTTTAGCGCCGCCAGCCCTCTACCTCCCCGCGTAAGGAGCCTTCAGATAGCGGCGCGCGGCCTCGGCCTGCGACTGGTCTCCACCCCCGGCCGAGGCCATCTGGTAGAGCTGTACGGCCTGCTTGCGATCGCGCAGCAGATCGAACATCTCGCCGGCGTTTAGCTGCGCTCGTTTGCGCAGCCAGTCGCTGCAGTTCGGCTGCTCCGCCGCATTCAGGTAGTTGTGCGCGGCATCCACCACATCGTTTTGTCCGCGCTGGGTGTCGGCGAGCCCGAAGTAGACCAACTGCAGCCGCGGATCGGCGAAGTAGCCGGGCCTCTGCGCGTCGGCCAGCACCTGCTTGTAGATCGCAATAGCGCCCGGACCATTGCCCTCGTCCTTGGTCAGGTTGCCCTCCTCCAGACGAAACAGATAGTCGTGCGGAAACTCGACAGCCAGGCCATGCTGCACCTGCACCGCCTCCGGGTAGCGGCCATCGTGGCGAAGAAACAACGACAGCACAGTGCGTGAATCGACATTGGTCACCACACCATGCGCGGCTGCCTCCTTCAGCAGCTCCAGTCCCCGTTCCTTGTTGCCGCCGACGCCGAAGATACCCACCACCATCCGCACCAGCCGGGGCAGACTGGCCACGGCAAACTGCTGAATGCCGATCGCCATCTTGGCATCGGCGTAGTCTGGATCAATCCGCAGCGCCTGCTCGCTGTCGTTGCGGGCCGCATAGCCCTGGCGCGCCGCCGCAGCAAAGCTATGGTCCACCAGCGTAATGAAGGCCGCATGCAGGCCGCGCGCATAACCGCGCTCGAAGTAGGCGTCCTTATCCCGCGAGTTTTCCCGGATGCGCTGGTCGCACAGCGCAATCGCATGGTTGGTGAGATCCTCGATGCGCTGGCGCGTCGCCGGGGCGACGTTGACGGCGCGTTTGGTCGTAAGGAAGCTGTCGTGCGCGTAGTAGGTCGTGTCCAGCAGATCCTGGTTATACAGCTCGCGGAAGATGACCACCGTCAGCACGAATCCGACCGCCATCGCGTTCTGCGGATGGTCGCGCTGGAGACTCTCAAAGCGGCTGAGCGCGCCGTCGTAGTCGAGATTGTAGAAGTACCCCAGCCCGTCCTGCACCCGCGGATCGAGGTTGATCGGATCCGTGTGCAGCGGCTGCGCGCCGCCCGAAGCTGCGAGGAGAACAAGCAAACAGCAGACAATTCCGGCCTTCCAGCCACTGGCGCAAACCCGTGCGCGAGCACTCCCGGCAAGCCAGGCGAGTGGAATAAGCTCTCTCATTTGGGGAACGATCCGCTCCGGCATTCTTTCCATCTTCCTATCGTTCTCTCCCTTTGCTCTTCCTGACAGAACCTTCATCATAGAGGTTCCGCCTGCCGGTCCTCTCACGCCGATTCTCCCAAAACGGCGAGATCCGTCGTTACGCATGAATTTTCATCTGCCCCACCCGGAGAATTCCGTCCGCCCCACCGGGAGAAGAGGATAGGCTATTGCGTATGACGAAACAGGAGTTGATTCGGCTTCTTGTAGGTCAGGCCCGGGAAAATGGCTTCGAGTTTCGCAAATGGTTCACCGGTAAACTGGGCCGACCATGGGAGAGCGCGCAGCAGGCGCTCGAGGATCTCGCAGAAGAACGCCGCTACTACGTGCTGCTGTTCTCGCACGAGTTTGCCTCCACCTTCTGGAAGGCGGGCGAACAGATCACCTTTCAGGTAGCCAAACAGACCTTCCAGCGGCGCATGGCCGATGGCACTATCGGCTCGGTGAGCCGCAAGCCCTACACCCGGCGCAGCGCCCGCGAGGATGTGTGGCGCTACCACCTGCGCGAGCTGGCCACCGCCGAGGAGCCGCTGCGCTACATGCGCCGCTACCTGCGCGTGGAGGAGGAGCTCGAGCTGGAGGTCGCGGCATCCCAGTCCGGCCTGCGCCTGCCCCCCGTCACGCAGGCTCCTCCCGATCCGAGAGAGGCTCCCGGAGCACGGCGACACCGCGCGCGCTGACCGAATCCCCAACCGGATCCATGACTCGGGTCTATGACTCGGTCCGCCGCCGTGGCCGCCGCTCAGATCCCGTACTCCGCGCGGATCGCCGCCATCTGGCGAATGTGATGACGCCCATGTACCAGATGGAAGCGGCGCCACTGGTCGACATTCAAGGGCCCCAGGATCATGTGACTGATCGCTCTGCGCCGGTGGCCGAACAGCCGCTCCGCGTCCTCGATCCGGTCGTCCATCCTCGCGAGCGCGGCCACCACCGCGGCACAGAGCGCCTCGCCGGTCAGCGGCACCGCATGCTCCTCCGGCATCACCCCCGCCGGAGCCCTCCTGCCCTGCGGGAACCGGCCCAGACCGATCACCGTGAGCTGACCGATGCGCTGCGCCAGCGATGGCCGAGCCTTGGTAGCCGACCCCTTCGCCAGCCGTGCCTCCACCGCGGTCAGGGTGGCAGCGTAGGTCAACAGCAGATGCCCAACGATCTGCTGCATGCTCCATCGCCGGGGAGAAGACTGCAGACCTGACTCCGGCCGCAGCTGCGTCTGGCGATCATCTAGGCCTGAGAGCGCGCGTTCAAGCTCCCCCTGCAGTAGCTTGAGATCGTTGTGCATGATGGCACCCAATCTACGCCGACCGCCGGTCAGCGGCGATGAAATCTTTGCCTCACGACGTTCTGCGAACCCAACCCTACGTCTGCACTCCTCGATCCCTCTAGTTCAACTCCTTCAACGCCTTCTCGGCTGCCTTGGACTGCTTGCCGTCGGGTTCGATCTTCAAGTACATCTGGTACTCCTGCACCGCCTCGGCGTTCTTCCCCAACTTCCTGGCCGCCTCCGCCAGTGAGAAGTGCGCGAGCGCGTAATCCGGCTGCAGCTTCACCGCATCCTGCGAGCGCAGATACGCCCCCATCATATTTCCACTCTGCAGGTAAAAATGGGCGACGCTGAGATCCTCGTCGACCCGCTCCGTGTCAGTCTTCGTCTTGACCACCTTCAAGCTGCGTCTTCCCTTGGCTCCCTGTTCCGCGGGCTTCGGTTGGTCGTCGGCCGCATGGTCTGCCCCCGCCGCACCCGGATCGGAGCTGCTGCCCGAGCCATCGGAGGAGCTGGACGAGGATGAAGAAGAGGAGGAAGACGACGAAGAAGAAGAGTCTGGCGCAGCCCCTGCAGGAGCGGAGGACGCATCCCCCGCCGGTGCCGGATCGCCCGGATATGGGAACTTGTTCGCCGCCGGAGTATCGGCCGGCTTCTGCCCAGAGGCCGGCGGCGGGTCGCCAGGCCGCGCCGGGTAGGTCCCGGAGAAGCCTGGATCAGGCTGCTTGGCCCCCGGCGCCGGATCGCCAGGATAAGGAAACGCCTGCGCCGCCGGCTTCGGCGCCGCTGCGGGCGTCTCACCCGGGAACGGGAAGCGCTGGCTGGCCGGTTCCGGTCCGGTTGTATTGATCGGCGGCGCGGGAGCCGCGTTCGCCTGCGCCGGCACATTGGTCGGGTCGCACTCGCCGTTCTTGATCATCTTCTTGGCGAGCTTCTTGTCCGCCGGGCACGGCGGCAGCGTCGTCAAAGGAGGCGGAGGAGGAACATACTTCTGTGCCGCCGCGACGCCGGACAACCCCGCCAGCAGACTTGCCAGCCCCGCTGAAAGAAGCACTGCACGAAATGGAGGACGGCCCGTCATCGCCTCCAAGTTTACCCCTTTGCGAGCCTTCAAGAAACCGGCCGCAGGCCTCCACCGCCCGCCCCACCCATCCCGATCCTTTGTTCCGCCTCCTTTGCTATAGTTCTGGGATGGCAGGCTTTCTCAGACCCGCCTCCATCTCCACTACTCTCACCTCCACGGAATCGAAAACATTATGTTGCCTGGGTTGATAATCCGCTCCTCGTCCATTCACGCCGCAGGCTGCTACACCATGCGCCGCATCAAAAAGGGCGCACGCATCTGCGAGTACGAGGGCCCGCGCCTCACCAAGGACGAGGCCGACCTGCGCTACGAGAACCGCTGCGTCACCTACCTCTTCGGCTACGGCGACGACAACATGGTCATCGACGGCTTCGGCACCCCCATGTTCATCAACCATTCCTGCAACCCCAACTGCGAAACCGAGGACGAGGACGGCCGCATCTTCGTCGTCGCCATCCGCGACATCGAGCCCGGCGAGGAGTTGGTCTACGAGTACAACCTCTACGACTCCGACGAGGACACCCAGGACTGCTACTGCGGCGCACTTCAATGCCGCGGCACCATGTTCAGCGAACTCGAGCTGAAACGCCGCGCCAAGCTCGCCCGCCAAAAGAAAAAGCAGAGCGCCTGAAGAAACCGCGGGAGAACAAAGCGCAGCCTCAGCCGCCGAGTGAACCTCGACACGATCACGCTTCCAGGCTCGATCACGCTTTTAGGCGATCCCGCCTCTAGGGAGGCCAAGGCTTTAGCCTTGGCCTCCGGAGCCCGCGAGAACCCGGGGCTTCAGCCCCTGGGGGATGCCTTCCACCCGCAACCCGAGACGATCCGCAGGGAGGGATTAGCTAATCCAGCATCCATCCCTGCCGCCCTCCTTTTCCAACCACCGGAACGATACAATCGTCCTATCGCATGGCCTACCAGGTTCTAGCCCGTAAATACCGCCCGCAGCGCTTCGCCGACGTCATCGGACAGGACCACGTCACCGTGACGCTGATGAACGCGCTCACCCAACAGCGCATCGCCCACGGCTACATCTTCAGCGGCCACCGCGGCATCGGCAAGACCACCATCGCCCGCATCCTGGCGATGGCGCTCAACTGCCGCAACCCCATCGGCTCCCCCGCCCGGCCCACCGCCGAGCCCTGCGAGGTCTGCGAGAGCTGCACCGAGATCCGCGCCGGCAATGCCGTCGACGTCATCGAGATCGACGCCGCCACCAACCGCGGCATCGACGAGATTCGGGAGCTGCGCGACGCCGCCCGCTACCGCCCCGCGCGCGACCGCTACAAGATCTACATCCTCGACGAGGCGCACCAGATCACCGACGCCGCCTTCAACGCCCTGCTCAAGACCCTCGAGGAGCCGCCAGACCACATCGTCTTCATGATGGCCACCACCCAGCCCGAGGACATCCCCCAGACCGTCCGCTCGCGCTGCCAGCACTACAGCTTCCACGCCGTCAAGCTGGTCGACATCATGGGCCAGCTGCACACCATCGCTGCCGCCGAGGCCATCGACGCCGACGACACCGCGCTTTCGCTGCTGGCCGAGGCCGGCGACGGCTCCATGCGCGACGCCCTCTCCATCATGGACCAGGCCATTGCCAGCGCCCCGGTGAATGACGGCCGCGCCACCCTCGACGCCTCCCAGATCCGCGAGCTCATGGGCACCGTGCCCAACGCCGTCTTCGAGCGCATCCTGGACGCAGTCCACGCCAACCACAGCGCCGAGGTCCTCACCGTCGCCAACCAACTGCTCGACGCCGGCAACTCGCCCGCGCAGCTGGCCCGCCAGTGCGTCCGCTACCTGCGCAACTGCCTCATCGCCCGCATCGCCGGCGTCGAGCCCGATGGCGGCAATCTCGACGGCCCCGCCGCCGAGCTGCTCCAGATCTCCACCGACGAACAGCGCCGCGCCGCACGCACCGCCGCGCTCTTCACTGAAGAGGAGCTCACCCGCTTCCTCCAGACCATGCTCCGGACGTTCGATGAGCTGGGATATCGGCAAGAGCAGCGCTTCCACTTCGAGCTCGGCCTGCTGAAGCTCGTCCACCTGCGCCGCCTCCTTCCCGTCGAAGAGATCCTGAGCAAGTTCGGCAACCCCTCCAGCGAAGGCGCAAAGTCGACCGCAGCATCAGGGTCCGCCTCCCTGCGCATCTCGCGCCCCGCCGGCGTAGCTCCCATGCAGACTCGCCCGAGCACCCCCACGGCATCGCCGTTCACACCACCCCCGCCACTGCCATCCACACCAGTACCACCGCTGCCGGCCATCGCCTCTCCCTTCGCTCCACCCGCCGCCGCGGCAAAGCCAGCTTTCTCCCCCTTCGCGACCGAATCTCCGCGAGCCCCCCTCCCCGAACCGCCCCCCCCACAGCCGGCGCCCGCCTTCACCGC
>Ga0210403_10001493_pt1 | contig 22134 bp, 20 predicted proteins | sample IncBWC19MmetaG_FD_150863 | JGI IMG/M metagenome (GOLD analysis project Ga0210403, IMG submission 150863) | Forest soil microbial communities from Barre Woods Harvard Forest LTER site, Petersham, Massachusetts, United States - Inc-BW-C-19-M | ecosystem: Environmental > Terrestrial > Soil >... | reverse complement strand
CTCGAACAACGGCAAAAGCAACGACAACGACAACGACAAAAACAACCCCGCCGTTGTGCAGAGGTTGACAGGTCACTCCATATCAGTGGGTTAGAAGCAAGCGGGCGGGTTAGACGGTGCGGAGGAAGCCGAGCAGGTGGCGGAAGTAGACCTCCTGGTCGTCCCAGAAGCACATGTGGCTGCCGTTGGGGCAGATGGCGGAGGTGGCGTTGGGCATCAGGGTGGCCATCTTCTTCATGTCCTCGGGGTCCATCTCGTCGTATTGGGCGCCGATGGTGAGGGTTCGGACCTTGATCTCGTGCAGCCGGTCCCAGCGCTCCCAGTCCTTCAGATTGCCGGTGACCAGGAACTCGCTCTTGCCCTGCATCTGGTTGTAGATCTTCTGGTTGGCGAGGCGGAAGGCGCGGGTGAGGGGCTCTGGCCATGGCTGGATGCGGCAGATCATCTTGGGATAGAGATCTTCCACCATGATCTTTTCGTACTCGGGATTGTCGTAGTCCTGCTTGGCTTCGAGGGCATTGAGGCGGGCGAGGGTCTCGGGCGGGAGCTGCTGCTTGATGCTGGCGGTGCGCTTGAGGTAGGCCTGGGTGCCGGCGGTCATGTCGGAGATGACCAGGCCGCGGAGGTGCTGCTGGTACTTGAGGGCATATTCCATGGCGAGGATGCCGCCCCAGGAGTGGCCGTAGAGGACGAAGTGGTCGAGACCGAGGCCGCGACGGACCTCTTCCACCTCTTCGGTGTAGCGCCCGAGGGTCCAGAGCGAGGGATCGTCGGGGATGTCGGAGTTGCCGACGCCGAGCTGGTCATAGTAGTACATCTCGATGCCGGCCTGGGGGAAAAAGGACTCCATGGCCTCGAGGTAGTCGTGGGTGAAGCCGGGGCCTCCGTGGAGCAGGAGCACCTTGACCGGGCCGCTGCCGATCTTCTTGGTCCAGACCTTGTACTTGCCGCCGACGACGGGGATCATGCGGATGCCGGCGGTGCGGATGCCGGGAGGATTGAGCGGTTCGCCGGTGGCGGAGCGGGCCTCGGGGAGAGTATCGGAGGTGGGGACTGGATCGAGCGCAAGAGCGGCGCTGGCGGGCATGCAGAGCGCAGCGAGGGCGGCACTGCTGGAGACAAACGTACGACGATTCATTAATCGATTCCGGTGTTCAGTTATGGAGCGGTGGTCCAGGATCGCATCATGTGAGTGCGACGTTTATGTACGAGCATCGTTCAATGAGGCGCTCGAGTCTAAGTAGATATTCTTATGGGGTATAAGGCGATGTATCGCTGTGTGAGAATTTGTCAAAAGGAGAGCGCCACATAATCTCAAAAGCTACACTCATTCCCCGTGCGGAGCTTAGTTCCTTTCGCGCATGATAATCCCGGATGGCCGCGTAGCGGCCGCACCTGAGGATGAGAAGGTTTGCCTTGACCGGCGTTGGTCGGGCGGAGAGAATTCCCTTGCGCACAGGCAAAAGGGTCGCGGACTTATTGGTGGTTTGACCCGAATGATAATCTGAACCGCCGGCGGCTTACGTACACCTGACTGGTGCCTCTGCTGAGCCCGTAGAACAATATGGCCTGATCGCCGCCGGCTGCTTGTCCGCAAGGAGGAGCAGATGATTGAAGCGGTGATTGAGCGGTGTGCCGGCATTGATGTCGGCAAGAAGTTCGGCACCATCGTCAGTGAGCTCGACCGGCTTGCCGCCTGGCTGGTTAGCGAGGGTTGCACCCACGCCGTGATGGAGAGCACGGGGAGCTACTGGAAGCCGGTCTTCAACCTGCATGGTTTTCGAGCGTCATCAAGGATACACCCAGCCATGCAGAGAAGGTTGGATCAAACGGGTTCCATTGCGACGTATCTACATCAGTCCGCTACGCTGAACGGAGGCGATCTTCCCAACTCCTGGCGCCGTCCATGAGCGACGCCTCCTACCGCGGGTGCTCCGCGTCTGCAACCAACTAGCCGCATCAAAACTCCCCGGGAGCCTTCCGCCGGCGACTTCGGATACCTCGTCCGGCGAACCACCGGCTGAGAGGCGAAGGCAAAACGGCGCACCACAGGAGGGGAAACTCCTCTTGTGGGAGGACTCCCCTCGTGCTCCTGGTCGCCGCCTCGGTCTTGGTTGCGGTCCTGAACTTCCGCCGAGTTGGCCTCCGGCAGAGGACATTGCCGACGCCTGAGGCGCCGCAACTCAGTGTTGTGGTCAACAAGGCTGGATTGCCGCAGCCATTCGACTCGGCCACTACGCTGCAGCGCGATCTGGAGCGGGCGAGAGGGGAGGTCGTATCGCTCCGTAAGCAACTAAATCAGAGGACCGCGGTTCTCGAGCAAGCAAGAGCCGCGGCGGCAGACCTCACTCAAAGAGTGGAGGCAGAGCAAGATCAGCTGAATCAGGTTACCGAGGAGCGTGAGGCGCTCGACCACCAGATTGCTACTGCCCAAGCCGAGGTTCAGTCGCTTCGGGACAAGACCGCCACATCGGGTGAGGCGGAGGCGCAGCGCGCAACCCAGATGGCAGCCCTGGAGGAGCGGGTTCAAAATTTCAGCGCGGCTGTTGCGCAGAAGGATCATGCGCTGGCGCAGAACCTAGAGTTGTTGGCCCATGATCGCGATATCCGCGATCTGATCGGCGCGCAATCTCTACATGGCGGAGATCATGTTTTAATTCGCTAATTCAGCGCGTCTGACACAAACAGCCTGCGCCGCTCGTAGACAGAGTGAACCGCCCTCATTCTGATCGATCTGGAGCGCCGTCGCGTGAAAAGATTCTCCTGTTTCCTTTTCCTAGGTCTGTGTCTTTCCTCGTCTTCATGGCTCCTCTCGCAATCTACCAGTGCAACGATCAGCGGCATGGTGACGGACCCCGCCGGTAAATTGATCTCCGGTGCCAACGTCACGATTGTTAATGACGCGACGAACGTGAACTATGCGGCTGAGACGAACGGGGCGGGTATCTATTCGACCTCCGTTCTGCCGCCCGGCCATTATCATATCCAGGTCTCGAAGCAAGGCTTCAAGACGCTGATTAAAGCTGACATCATTCTGAACGTGCAGAGCGCGGTTGCCCTCAACTTCGCTCTGCCCATCGGCGCGACCTCAGAGAGCATTACAGTCGAAGCAGGCGGACTATCGATCAACACGACCGATGCCACCGTCAGCACCGTAATCGATCGTAACTTCGTTCAAAACATGCCTTTGAACGGGCGTTCCCTGCAGAGCCTTTTGACTCTTGCGCCGGGCGTATCCCAAGTAGCGCCACCCAGTTCGTCCCCCAACGGCGGTGTGGGCTTGAGTGGTGAGATTGTCGTTAACGGCCAACGCACGGAGGCGAACTACTATACGGTCGATGGCGTAAGCGCGAACACCGGATCGCAACCCGGCCAGTTCGGGGCCGGGGCAGGCGTCGCAGGAAGTGTCCCCGGAGTGACCGCGCTGGGGTCAACTCAGAGCCTGGTTTCGATCGATGCGCTGCAAGAGTTTCGAAGCAGTACGTCGACCTATTCAGCGGAGTACGGTCGCACTCCCGGAGGCAACTTTTCCTTCAGCACTCGATCCGGAAGCAATGCTCTTCACGGGAGCATCTACGACTACTTCCGCAACGATGCGCTCGACGCAACGAACTGGTTCAACGACTACTATGGCTATCCCAAGGGACGCGAGCGTCAGAACGATTTTGGCGGAACGATTGGTGGTCCTCTCATTCTGCCTCACCTTTACAACGGCCGAAATAAAACGTTCTACTTCTTCTCCTATGAGGGGTTGCGCCTGAACAGCCCGCAAGCTGCGACTCAGGTTTTTGTCCCCGATAACACGCTGCGCGCGAATGCTCCTGCCTCCCTCCAGCCCCTGCTCCAGGCTTTTCCGGTCGCAAACTATGGTCTCGGGACAGACATCAATGGATTTGCATACTACATCCAGGCAGTCTCGTTTCCCTCGAGCCTGGACAACACCAGTGGTCGTATCGATCACACGATTGGAGAGAAGCTGTCCCTCTTTGCCCGATATGCCGATAGCCCGTCCAGCACGACCGCATATTCCGCCGCAGTCAGGACCAGGATGACCGTAAATAACCAGGGAGTCACTCTCGGCAGCAGTTATGCGCTGTCTCCACACCAATCGAATGAACTCCGGTTCAACTGGACCACAAACGGCGGAGTCTTGTCGAGCGTCTCCACCGATCTTGGCGGTGCGGTCCCGTTCGACCTTGGAACTCTTCCGGGGCCGAACGGCAGTCCCTTTCCGCAGGTTGGGAGTTCCCTCTATGCGACCTTCGCCTTCGCATCCTTCACGAACTTCAGCCTCGATGAGCAACCCACCAACCAAGACCAGTTCAACCTCACTGACTCTCACAGTTGGATATGGGGAAGGCACAGATTCAAAGCGGGGATGGACTGGCGTCACATCACAACCAGGATGACGCCACAGTATCCGAACGAGGAATTTGAATTCACCAGTGAATCTCAGGTCCTTTCCAATCATCCGGCCATAGCGATCGCAACGTCCGCCGGTCTTGGAACGGTCGAACCGCGGTATGTGAACATCTCCAGCTACCTCCAGGACGAGTGGAAGCTCTCGGCGCGATTGTCCGTGTCCCTGGGGCTACGTTGGGACATCAATCCGGCGCCGACCGACGCGAACGGTCCTGGTCCTTATACCGTGACCCAGACGACCGATCTTGCAACGACCGCTCTCGCACCCCGCGGAACACCCTTGTGGAATACAGACTGGAGAGGCCTCGCACCGCGGTTGGGAGCAGCCTATCAGTTGCACCCCGGCGCACAGCGGAACACCGTTCTTCGCGCCGGCTTTGGTCTGTTTTATGACATGGGCAATACGCAAGGAAGCTACGGCTACCAGGGAATCGGATATGCCGTGACGCAAAATTATACAGCCGCAAGCTTTCCCCTCACCTCGGCGCAGATTGCCCTCCCCGCACCATCGGTAACCGCACCGTATACCTCCACCGTTGTCGGCTTTGATCCGAATCTGAAGCTGCCCTACTCACTTCAATACAACGCCGCCGTGGAGCAACAGCTCGGTGCTCATGACACGGTCACGATCAATTTCGTCGGCTCAGGGGGTAGGAAGCTGCTGACGACGTTTTTCACCTATCCAGGTGTTCTGGGCAACTCCAACTTTGCCGCTCGTACGCTCCTGGACCTCGTTCAAGGGAGAGCATCCTCCAGCTATAACTCGCTGCAGGTGAAGTATCAGCGCGACCTCTCCCAAGGTCTGCAGTCGCTGGTCTCCTACACGTGGTCGCACTCGATCGATGATGCTTCGAGCAACTTCACGATCTATAAACTGCTGCGGGCCGACTCCGATTTCGATATGCGACAGACACTTCAGGCCGCAATCAGCTATCAGGCGCCGCGTTTGAGAGCTGCGAGCAAATGGAGCGATGCGGTGGGCGGATGGGCCATCGATCTGCGGCTGCAAGCGCAGGCAGGGCTGCCTGTCAACATCGTCGGCAGTCAGCAGTTGAATACGAGCACAGGCACCTATACGCAGTATCAGCCAAACCTTGTATCGGGGGTTCCCGTATACCTCTATGGCTCGGAGTACCCGGGAGGAAAGGCGCTCAATTACGCCGCATTTGCTGCGGCTAGTGCGGGGATCCAAGGCGACGTGCCGCGCAACTTCGGTCATGGATTCGGGGCGGCGCAGTTGGATACCGCACTGCGACGGGAGTTCCCAATCAGAGAACGGCTGCACCTCCAGCTTCGGGCGGAGGCATTCAACGTCCTCAATCACCCGATGTTTGGTGCGATCTACAGCAATCTTGCGAACGGTCCTGCCCTCTTCGGGCGAGCCCACAACACCCTGAATGGATCGTTGGGAGGGGGTCTCAACTCCCTCTACCAACTCGGCGGCCCACGCTCGCTGCAACTCACGCTTCGCATGTCCTTCTGAGGAAATTATCCAATGTTGCTCGATCAAGGCAGGACGAGTGTCCTGCGCAGGCATGTTGCGTCTCTATTTTTCGTTTTCGCCGGTTTGGTGAGTGTTTTGCCATTGCTGACAGCACAATCGGACAAAAAACGCCGATTTTCTGTCCGAGACGACATCGCAATCACCCAGTTTGGGGATGTCTGGATGGGAGAACGAGGTCATGTCGCAGCGTCGCCTCACGGGGATCTAGTGGTCGTCCACACGACCAGAGGGTCATTGAAGGATGGGAAGATTCACGACGAACTCCGCGTGTATGACGTGGCTGCGTTGAAGGCATTCGTGAATGCACCGTCGGATGCACTGCATCAGGAGCCGAGTCCTCTGTGGACGATCCAGATCGCAGGCAAGCCAAGCAGCCGTGCGGGGGCGCTGATTCAAGATGTGCGTTGGCTCGAGCATGGGCATTTGATCGCCTTTCTTCGATGGACGGATGAGGACCGTCGCCAGCTGCTGCTGGCGGATGTCGATAAGAAGAAAACGACGGAGCTGACGGATGGTCACCAGGATGTCATCTCCTATGACATCCGTGATGAAAACCGTTACGTGTTCACCGTGCCCAGCCAAACCTACATCGATGGGATCAGGAAGGAACTGACCCTGCCATTTCGGGTGGGCACGGGCAAGAATAGCTATTCCCTGATCGATCCCGAGCAATCCCTTTCGCACATATCCCGTGCCGATCTGTGGGCGGCTCGTGGAGGCAAATCCGCGCCGGTCATCGATCCCCATACCGGCGAACCAGTCTTTGTGTATGGCGATGGCTCGAACGTGCTGTCCCTCTCACCGGACGGCAACGCCGTCATCACCATTCGGGCGGTCCCCGAAGTCTCTCGGGATTGGGTCGCTCGCTATTTGCCTCCCTATACCGAGAGCGCCTATCGGTTGCGAGCGGGACCTCAAGACCTCAATGCACCGGACGGAACTGGTTATGCAGGGGAGTTCGTCCTTGTCTCGCTCGACGTGGGGACCGTGGTCTCCTTGACGAACGCGCCAGGGGCCGTTCGCGCTGGCTGGTGGGAGGTGGGCGGAGCAAGAGCCGTATGGTCCGAGGATGAAGCCAGCATCTTTCTTCCAGGAACCTTTGCTGCGAAGGGCTTTGGAGACGAGCCTCGCCCATGCTTTGCCGTAGTTCGAAGAAATACTGGTGCGGTTGAGTGTGTCCGCCCTCTCAAGCGCAATCTCGCCGCAGGATTCGAAGAGGGCTATGCGCCCATCGACGAAGCATGGTTCGTAGGCGGTGATGATCGCATTGCACTCAAGGCAACCGACCACAGTCTCGGAAAAGAAGAGATCAGCACCTATGTCCGGACAGCCGACGGACGCTGGCAAATGGAGAGGAAAGAGGCCGTAGAGGAGAACGGGCGCGATCTCTCGATTAGGGTAGTTACAAGTTTCAAAGAGCCACCGGTCTTAATGGCATCGGATCGAAGATCGCAGCAGACAAGAACAATCTACGACCCGAATTCGCAGCTGAAAAACCTCACTCTTACAACGCCGGAACTCTACAACTGGTCCGATGGAATGGGGCATGCCTGGCGAGGCATCCTCTACAAGCCGGCGGGTTATGTGTCAGGGAACCGCTATCCCCTGGTGATTCAAAATCACGGATTTAGCGAGGATCGTTTTGCGCCGAGCGGAGGCTTTCCGAGTGCGTTTGCGGCACAGGAGCTGGCCGCAAACGGAATCGTCGTACTGCAAGTACGCGATTGTGCAGGGAGAAGCACTCCTACCGAAGGAATCTGTAACGTGCAGGAATACGAGTCGGCGGTCCAGCGCCTGAACGACGGAGGGATGATCGATCCGTCACGCATCGGCCTCATAGGCTTCAGTCGTACCGTGTACTACGTGATGGAGGCGTTGACGCGCAGCAGACTGCACTTCCGAGCCGCATCGATTACGGACGGAGTCGATATGGGCTATGCGGATTATCTGTATATGGTCGGAGCCGATCCTGTCTACGTCCGGGATCAGGAGGGTATCTTTGGAGGACCTCCCATCGGACAGGACCTATTGGGCTGGTTACGGGAGTCGCCCGAATTCAATCTGGATCGAGTGACGACGCCGTTACGCATCGTGGCCCGTCGAGGCGGAGGTATAAACGAAATGTTGGAGCCGTACGCTCTTCTCGAGCGAGCACAGAAGCCGGTGGACCTCATTGTTCTCAATACAGACCAACACGTGATCACGGACCCAGCCGTGCGCTTTGCCGCTCAGGAAGGCAACGTGGATTGGTTTCGCTTTTGGTTGCAGGACTATGAGGATCCTGATCCTGCCAAGATCGATCAGTACAAGAGATGGCGTGGTCTACAGAAATTGACGACGCAATAACTCTCTCATGGTCGAAGCGCGCGTCCGAAAAGGATTGGATCACGAGATAGCCTCGCTCCCTCCAGCATCTGATGATTCGATGTGCCCCAGTTGAACTTCAGCCCACTGCTGCATGCAGCGTGGTCTCGACGGGAGAATGATGTTCGACCGTGAACCGGATCGACTGCCCGGACAGCGCGGACGGAGTAGAGCATCGTGGCCGGATGCGCTATTCTGAAGGGGGGAGGGTTCATGAACGAACAACTCATCAAAGAGATAGATCGTGCGATCAAAGCCTTGCAGAGCGCGAGGGTAGCGTTGACTGCAACTCAACAAAAGCGTGGTCCGGGGCGTCCGAAGAAGACAGTAGTTGCGAAGGCGATTGCACCTGTAGCTGCAAAGCGAGGGGTGATGACGGAGGAGGGGAAAGCGCGCATCGCTGCCGCTCAGAAGAAGCGCTGGGCGAAGATCAAAAGAGCGGCCAAGAAGGCAGCAAGGTTAGCGGAGGGCAAGGCTTAGCTTCTATCCACGCTGCAGTTGCCTCCCGTCATGGGATCTGGAAGGTCCATAACTGGAAACGGTTGCATCGCTGTCATTGGAAATGTGGAGGGAACGACACAACGGCGCTCCCTCCACGTAATAGGCTACTCATCGAGATCATATGAGCCGCCGGTGCTGTACAGGGTCTGCTGAACATCCGCGTCCGGTGCATTTTGGAACCGCTTGTCCGCGATACCGAGAATGGCGGTCGAGGCCGTTCCCAGATCAACGACTGTTGGTTTGGCGTAGGTCATGGTTTTATCCTCCTTTCCTTAGTATTTGGTTCCCTCTGCAAGCCGCCAGAGCTTGGACAGTCCGCTGCGCCAGGGATGGATGCGCGGCAGGTCTGGACCGTCTTCGAAGGTAATGAGGTCTCGTGCAACCTGGTTCCTCAGCCATTGTTCGAGACCGATCGCCATCTGGAGCACCATGGCTTCGCCGTGTGCTCCGTTGCGAAGTTCCTCAAATCGTTCTCGGAAGAGAACTGGATCGATCATCCAACCGGCCGAATGCCAGGAACTGGTCAGCATGTCGTCGATCACTCTTGTTTGAAGCGCTGCGTGCATGTTGCGCTCGCCAAACCATTTGGATTTGCGAAGTAAGATCGTGTCCGGAACAATGCCGCGTAAGGCCCGCCTCAGAAGATGCCTCCGCGCGCCGGGCCGTAAGACCTGGGTTCGTGGGATAGCGGCGAGGAACTCGAACAGGGAACGATCAAGTAGGGGATAACGTCTCTCCGCGCAGCCGACGAGGGATGGATCGGTCGAGGTGAGTTGTGTCCCGAGGCTGTATCGGGTCCACTCATGAAAAGCTCCGGTCGGCGTCAGTTGCCTCCATTGCGCAAATGACTGCAATGCGCTGTGCCGAATCGCGGATCTGCGCAGAACCCATGGCGGAGGGTATGCCTTCGACGCAGCCAACAGAGCGGGATCAAATCGTGCCCTCAAGAGGCGAATAACGTCTGCGATGAGGGTGAGCGCCGTCTTGCGGCGGGTGATACTCCAGTCACGCAACGACCGGGCAAAGGAAGGCAGTTTCCCGGCCCCCAGATCGTCCGCCAATTCAGGGGCTTCGTACTGAACTCCGCCGAGAAGTTCATCGCCGCCCAGGCCGGAAAGGACGACACGCGAGCCGGTCTTCTGTTGGACATGGTTGAGCCGGATGGCCCAATGCTCGGAACGGGCGAAATATCCCGGTGAAGCGACGAACAATCTGGAGGATAGAGGTGCCAGTTCGCCCCCAGGCATCTCGCTCCTCAACTCTGCCAGCGATATATGGTGGCCGCAACGTCCCCTGGTCTGTTCAATGATGGAAAAGAACGGACGTTCGTCTCCGCTCGGCTCTTCGGGATCGTAGTACGAGAGTGTATCGATCGCGGGGCCCGGATCACCATTTCGGATCAGGTCTGCCATGCAGATGATGGAACTCGAATCGAGGCCACCGCTCAACTCCCCCAGGATCGTTCCATCGGAGCGCAGCCGACGACGAACGGCCTGCTGAAACACCTCCCGAAAGTGCTTCTCGTATCCAGCATCTGAAGCGTACCGAATGCGATGTTTTGGATTGAGGCTCCAGTAGCGATTGACGGATCGTTTGCCACCGGGAAGCATCGTCAGGAAAGTAGCTGGGACGACTGCGCGAATCTCCCGATACGGGGTGGTTTCGATGGGAGGGCGAGGCTGGAGGCATCCCGCCAGATGCTCTCGGTCCAGATGCAACTTATAGGGCGCTGTCAGCACCAGCGGTTCTAGGCTGCTACACCAAACGATCGCGTCCGGATCGACGCGGTAGAAGAGCCGTCTAACGCCAATGTAATCGCGCGCCAGAATGAGTTGCTGCGTTCTTTTGTCCCAGAGTGCCATCGCCCAATCGCCCATCAATTCCGCGAAGCACCGCGTGCCCCATCTCTGGTATGCAGCCAGGACAAGTTCCAGATCTGTCGGTCGATCGCCGAGGTAGCGGCGATCGACTTGCTTCTGGATCTCCTCGCGATTGTCGAGGCGCCCATCCCAGGTGAGCGCGACGTCCTCTACCTGAAGAGGTTGCTGTTCGAGATGGGACTCAGGTGTGGTATGGAAGGCGCGATAGCCAAGAGCGACAGACTGTTCGATGTACTCTCCGCCTCCATCAGGACCGATCCGGTCGATTCCGGCGGTAAGCCTTGCAAGCGAGGACGGATCGATGCGCTCTCGTGGATCGAATTTGAATATGCCGGCAAGTGCGCTCATCAACACACCTCCAAGACAAGGAAGTTCTCCCGGGATGCCAGCCTGTCGTTGACAACCTGACCATGGACCTCAACCCATGCGTGAGCCTTGAACGGCATCTTTTGAGCACCGATCATCATCTGAGCCGGCAGACCGCGCTGACGAAGCATCTGCAGGAGTACCGCTGATCGCTGCAGGCACAGAACCTGTTTCCCATAGAGCGCGCAGGCCAAGTCGAGTGCATGGCAGACTGCTTCCGGTGAAGAGTCAGCGGTGCTTGTTGGAGCGCAAGGGAACTGCTTCACCCTCTGGTAAAGCGCGACGAAGCTATGTCCCCGCATGAAAAGGTCGTGGAGCAGCAAGCGGACATAGGCTTCAAGCAGAAGCAGGAGAGCGCTCATTGGCCGTACTCCTTCTGCTCGCCGAGTTCGGCGATCAGGAATGTCAAACGGTCTGTCAGCCCATCGATTCGTTCCTTGAGCGGTAAGACAGGCTTGTGTCCGCGGATCGGGCTGTAATCCAGAAGGATCGGATGCCGACGCGGCTGGACCGCTTGCAACTTTGCCACCATCTTGCGGGCGTGGAGCGCATCACACCGATGGTCTCGGTCGCCAGAGACGATGAGCACTGCCGGATATTGCCGGTCGTTGTGGACCTGATGATAGGGGGATAGCTGGTAGAGGGCAGGGAACTCGTCCGGATCTTCTGGAGAGCCCAACTCCGTAACAAAGCTGCGCGCCACCCCGAAGAGATGGAAGCGGGTAAGATCCACAATCGGACCCAGCGCAAGCACGGCTCGAAAGAGATCTGGCCTTTGCGTCAGTGCACAGAGCGCGAGCAAAGCGCCATTGCTCTGTCCCCCGACCCCGAGACGGCTCTTCTCTGCATATCCCTCGTTCTGAAGCCATTCGGCGGCACAGATCAGATCGTCGACGGAGTTTTGCTTGCGGCTTCGCGACCCAGCCTGGTGCCATTGCACGCCTTGTTCTCCACCACCGCGAACGTGGGCGGTGGCGCAGAGAAAACCCTCTTCCGCAAGGACGGTAAGCAACACGCTGAACTTCGGTGTGTTGCTGGCGCCGCCAGCGCCATAGGCACTCAGGAGAACGGGAGAGGGACGCCTCTGCATGCGGCTAGCTGTGATTGTGATGGGAACGAGTGTTCCGTCGTTCGACGGATACTGCCGCCGCTCGACTTTGAGCTCTGGGAAGGCTGCTGGCGAACCCTGCTGCCACCATGTACGGTGTTCTCCGCTATCGAGTTCGACCGTTCGGATCGATGGTGGTGAATCGGCATCACTGTACGCGTAGTACAGCCGCCCAGTCGCAGCGTCGATCTGTCCAAGCACCGTCGTCCCGCTCCGCGGATACTCGATGGTCCGTAGTAGCCGACCCCCTGGTTTGTAGATTCGCGTCAGCTTTTCGCTTTCGGCAAGATAGTGAGCGACCCGTAGATCGCCGATGCGCATATAAGCGTGAAGCTTTTCGGGTGCTTCCGGAAGGACTGTCTCCCACCGGGATGGACCTTCGGATTGCGTGATGGAGAATCGAACAACCTGTCCATTTGGAGCCTCAAGCGTCGTTACCGCTTCCACCGTGTCTTTGACGAGAGTCGGACCGAAGGCGACGCCTTTCAAGGATGCGATCTTCCGAGCAGGTCCGTCGAAGGGCGCGGCATGGACGAGGAATTGTGTCTCGGGGATGCTCTCCAGGGAAACAGTCCGATATCCCAACCACCTCCCATCTGCCGCTCCCTGCACAATCAGGCGCAAGGCTGGCCCCTCTCCTGCATAGAAGACCTCGCGGTCCTGGCTGGGCTCAGCCCCAAGCCGGTGCTGCCTGACGGCTCTGCGAAGCTGGTACTCGCCAGCCGCATCTTCGTGTGAATAATAGATACACGTCTCGCTTGGATCGAACACAATACCGCGATAGAAGCCACGTCCTAAGCGATCCGGAAGCAACTGGCGATGCAGCAGATCGTAGAAATAGACCTCTTGTATGTCCTCACCGCCGCTTCGTACTCCAAGAACCAGATACCGGCCGCTCGGGGACATCTGAAGCGCCGCAAGAGAGGCGTCGCCTGCGAACATCTCTGGGGATAAGAGGAGCGATTCTCTGCCGTCACGATCTCGATGCTGAAGGATTTTCTGCTGCTCCTCGGCTCCCCGTTTCAGGTAAATCAGACCGCCATGCCGATCGGGCGTGGGCAGATCCATTGTCTCTACCGTCAGAAGTTCGGCAACCCTTCTTCGAATGCGACTCCGAAGTCCTGCATGGCTGTTAAGATATTTCCGGTATCTCATCGCTTCACCCGTCAGAAAAATTCGGGTTGCAGGGGCATCCTGATCCTCGAGCCAGCGGAAAGGGTCTTCGACCTCGATCCCATGCAGCGTTTCGGTGACGGCGGCGAATGGGAGGGCGTCGTCTTGGAAAATGGCGCTCATGCCGCAACCTCCTCTGCCTGCATCAACTCGTGCTTGGTGCGACGCACCATCGATCGGATCAGCGGCCAGGCCCGTTCCGGGAACGCGCGATAGCGGTTGCGCTCCCATGCCATCACTGCATAGGCAAACGCCGCAAGCGCGGGAGCGATTGCGACGACTCGATTCAGCTCCTTGGACCCGATGTAATCTGCCCAGTACCTGGCGTAGTGCAGACGCAGGGCCACCTTTTGCGCTCGGGACAGACCGCAGGTTTGATCGAGATCCGCAAGCAAGTGCTCGGAACTGATGAAGGGGTGACCGATGTAGGTTTCAGCCCAATCCAAAAACACGGGGCCGTGGGGGGATACGATCACATTCCCGTGACCGATGTCTCCGTGAATCAGGGTTTCGGGAATGCCGCTCGATATCGTCTCGAGCAACATCGACTGCAGAGAGGCGTTGAGGAGGTCCAGTTCCTGGGGAGTGAGAGTTGCAGCCCGCGTTGAAGTTTGTGCCTGCATCGCCCTCTTCGCCTCCAAGAAGAACGCATCCAGCAGACTCAGGAGCCGCGACAAGGTCCAATCGACAGCACCCGCCGCAGAGAGTACAGCCGTGCTCTCTGCGGTATGGCGCTGCATTATCGCAACGACGGCAAGAGCGTTCTCCCATGCGGCAGGATCGCGCACTTCGTTTAGGGCAACCCCTGCTACCTCTTCCGCGACCCATGCATTCCACTCCGGTACTGCGACACGTACGGCTGGCAGGTACTGTGGGAATTGCCGGGCCAACGCCAGTGTCAATGCGTACTCTCGGGTATTGGGCTCGCCGACCGCCTTGAACCAGAGCCGCTGTCCATCACAGTTCATAGAGAGTAAGCAAAAGTTATTGCCGCAATTGAACTGGCGTAAGTTCGTGATTGTATCCGCGTTAAGCCGAAGACGAAGTTTCTCAGTCCATCCCAGCCGTGCAAACCGTCCGAGTCCAGTTGCTGCTCCGTCAAGAATCGCTTGGATCGTTGATCGTGGTGGCGCCGGCAAGTCCTTCTCGGAGATCTCTGAAAGAGTAATGAAAACGTGATTCAGACTCACGTCGGACTGCTGGTCCAGGAGTTCGTGAACGACATAGGAAACTTCGCCTTCATCTCCGGGCAGAACTGCGAGTTGGATAGTACTGAGTCGGTAGCGTCGGGCGATCTCTTGGGTGAGCGCCCGGGCACGCCGGACGAATGGGTCGAGCGACGCGACCGGAAGGTAGACCCCGGTGGGGCGGGGGATGCACATGATCCGCTGCGTCTCCCGGTCTACAATGACCAGCTTATAAACGGTAGTCTCCGAAGGCGTCATGACCACCTCGATGAGTTGCCCGATTTGGGGACAAGGGACTGTATGAGGCCGCGCTCTTCAAGCGCAGCGATGAGTTGGTGGGTGTCCGCCAGTGCCAAGTCCGTATCAATGCCGGCCGCCAGAGAGAGCTTCTGCGCAATCTCGAGAGGAGATTTTCCGGCGACCAGGTGAGCCCAGATAAACGCCGCCGTCGGATTGAGACTAAAGAATCGGTCGCTCCGGATGTCGAGCACGATTGCTCCATCACGATCCTGCACAAAGCGAACATCGGGCATCGCTACTTTCATGACGTGCTCCTTGCCGGCGTGAATTGCCGCATATCGGAGAGTGGAATGAAGCCTAGCCCGAAAGAATCCAAAATGAGACGCAAAAACTCCGAATGGCCGACAAGTAATGAGCGCGTTGCAACTCAAGGACAAAGAAGCGAATGGGCTGCCCGAAGACCATCGAGTGCGGAAGACAATTAATGGATCTGTGCTTCACTGGACTGGGATGGGGAGTTTGGCTCAGGCCATGCGCGCCATGATGCCAGTAACCGTACCGAGTACATGGATCTCCGATCGCCGAAAAGTTAGCGAGTGGGTGGACCTGGCAGCAGGGTGAGGGGCCAGGATGACATTGCTTCCATCGACGACCAAATATCCCCCGAGGAGCGACGGCGAGTTCCGGCCGTACTCGATAACGTACAACCGGCGTGCCCAGTCGGAGGCGGCTACATCGCTGTTGATTGCCCCCCAACTCACGGGCTTCGGATCAATTCTTAGAATCGATCCTGGCTTGAGAAAAACATCCAATCCGTGAAAGGCGTGATTCTGGTTAAGACGAAGAACCTGATACTCCAGTCCGTCCGGCTTGAGCAATCCGCGTCGTAGGAGGAAGGGCCATTCTTTCCAGTTCTTCAAAAAAGTAGCCCAGAGCCCATGTGGCTGAGGCGGTGGGATGGGTGGTGGCATTCCCGGGGGAAGAGGATAACAGCCAGGAGCCAAGAGGTCGCTCAGTTGAAACTTGTGCCGATCGTCCACCGAGAAACCACACGACCGGAAGACATCCCTGAGTCGCAATGAGGCGGTCACCGCCATGGCGAGGGCAGATGCAGTCTGGGGAGATCGGCTTGTACGGTGGAGAGTGCGTGCATACTTGCCGCTGATGTGGATACCGTGGATCTCAAGCAGCTTCGCGTTGAAGCGGTCGATGTCCTCACGGCTCAGGCCAAATCGCTGACAGTTGGTTTGAAAGAGACCGGGCAACGAGGTATGTTCCCAGGGCGCGAGCGCCACGGCCTCAGTCCGCCGCTTCAGGGTGGACTCCGGCCTGTGGTAGCTCTCCGTCGGCAGGCTCGCTGCGAAGGCGGTTATCATGCCGAGGATTCGCCCCTCGCTGCGGAGCTTCCAGCGGCGAGGGGCGGGGAACGATGGGTTGCTCGAATAGAGAAGCAGCGTCTCCTTTTCGATTCCGCAGCGGCAAGCGGTATACCCGTGTGGATGCTGGATGAAGTAAAGCGCTGTCGGGGAGAGTTCCTGGAGGGATCGCTCTCGCATCCGGACGATCTGTATGTATGCTCCCGGGGGAATATCCGGGGAGGCGTAACTGTCGTAAATCCCCAGTTTCCCGTACAGACACCTGGACTCCTGCCAATCCGCTCCCCAGACCCTCTCATGCGCGACGTGCTGCCAATGGTGGACAAGTTGGTGGAGAAATGCCGTCTCTTCGGAGTCAAATGCCGGACCCAACGCGGAGGGCAGCCAGGACTTGCCCGGACCGAAGGGATAGTGCTCGATAAGTCGTGTGCGCTCCTGATTGAGACGGAGGTCCGTGAGCGCAAGGGCGTCCAGATCGAACCCGAAGAGCGAAAACGTGCTGCCGAGTGTTAGGTGAAAGACCTCGCTGATGGCATAGAGGTGCCGCAGGTTCGGAACGATTCCCTTGTGGCGCACGTTCGCAATGAAGCTCGGATTGAGTGCGTATTCTTGCCCCAACTCGCCACTTCGCGCCGCCATCTCGGCGCCCGAGTACCCAAACGAGTGCTGTAGGTAGGCCAAGACATCCGCGGCCTCGCGGTTGTCCATGGCGTCACCTTAGTCGCTGTTCTTCTGCACTCTGCTCAAGGGGCCTCCGAATCCGACGGCCCAACTTCCAACCAAGGGCACTTTGATTGCGGCAGTGGAGAGTTCGCGCTGATGGGACTTCGCGCAAGGAATGGCATTGCTTGAAGGTGGTACCCGGCATTCAAACCTCATGTCTTAGACGGCCACTGCATACCCCAGCAATGCGAGGGTTGATGTGGACGACGACGGCATTACACGTAGCCTCCGCCGACTCGAGTCCTCTGTCCAATACTTCTTGCCTATGGCGTCATAGTCCGGGGCTATGAGGGTGTTGCGAATATTCGTGGGGGAGCGGTCGCGACATTGTCTATGTGCTTTTTTCTGATACTGAGAATGACCTTACTGACCTACCGAACCCACCGCCTACGAGTTGAGAACAGGAGGAGGAGGCATGGCTCTCCTCCTCCTCTGTTTGGTACGCTAGGAACTTGTTGAAGAACGCGGCATACTGCGACTGCGGTGCCGCGCGACGGCGCAACTGCTAAGCCCTATGCCCGCTTCCAAAAGGTGGCTACCTACCGTAATAACTCGGCCACAACCAACTTCAACGCCATCGAGGCCAAGGTAGAGCAGCGCCTCTCGCGGGGCATCTACCTGCTCGCCGCTTACACGCATTCAAAGCTGATCGACGATGCGTCGTCCGTATTTTCTTCCACGGTCCATCACCAACACTCCTGCCTTCTCCCAGCCCAATGGAAGCTTCGGCGCTGCTGCCTTCGGCAGTATCACCAGTACGACCACGGAACAGAGGGTCATCCAGTTCGCGATTCGCCTGAGCAGGTAGGCATTGCGCCTGCTGCTGCAGCTTTTGATTCTGCCCCAGGTCAACAGCTGGGTAAATGCATGACGAACGAATTGCCCGTGACGGCAGCGGCCGGCATCGCCTCCAGCGTCCGGTGCTAGACTCCCCACATGAAAATTTCAGCGCGAAACCAGCTCCGTGGCACCGTGGAAGAGATCGTCCGCGGCGTGATTACCGCAAAGGTAAGTGTTCGTGCGGGGGAAAACCTCATCGAAAGCGTCATCACCCTGGAAAGCGTCGATGACATGGGCATCAAGAAGGGAGACACCGTCACCGCCCTCATCAAGTCCACCGAAGTCCTGATCATGACCGACTAGCCCGACTCCCAATTAATGGCATAAGTTCGGCGGTCATGGATGAATCATCCTCCAGACATCGAACTGGAAAAGGGCGTTGCCGATCAGTTTGCCCGACCGTCCTCTTGTCGTGCAGAAGAGCGGCCCCTTGCGGTCCTTGGAGAATCCTGCTGCCTGGACGTATTCCTCGGGGTAGCGGTCGCGAGTGGTGAGTCGGCATCTGATGCTCCAGCGCCCTTCTCATGCATCTGGACCCAGCCGCGGCGCCCTTGCACAAAGTAGTCCTCGACCTACATGGAGACGGCCAAGCCCACGCGTGCGAAGGTGGTCATGGTTCCAGCAGGCCAAGTTGTCGCCCTTCGGGACTAAACCGGGACAGAACTATTCACCATTGGGTAAACAGAACGGCGTTTGAACGAAGCCGCTGGGTCGCGAAACCGCGAACTCGTAGCTTTGGCCGATTCGCCCAGAAGAAAGTGGTTTGACCCATGAATCTCCGCCGGACAGCCGGAAGTATATGAAGGTGCGAGGCTAAGGACGAACCCACATGGGATAATGAGTGGCAGGTCGTGCTGGGTCCAAACGACTATGCCGCTTCGCTTCATACATCTATCGGACATCCATTTCGGCCAAGAGCGCGGTGAACCTCGTCTACGTCCACAATGACGTCAGACCAAGTCTTGGACGATGCTCAAAGTGTGCGTGAGACCCTTCCGGACCACAAAATCGATGGCGTTCTCGTCACAGGAGACTTGGCCTACAGCGGGACTTTGGAGGAGTACGCGGCAGCTGGAAATTCCTTGATCGGCTGACCGAACGCGTGGGCTGCCCGAGAACTGCTGTTCGCGTCATTCCAGGAGACCATGACATCCACCGCAAGAGCATTTGCAGAGCCTCCGAATGGATGCTTTCCGAGATCGCAGCCAAAGGATCTGAAGCCCTCGACTCATTCCTTGAAGACGAACAAGATCGCGAAGTTCTCTATGGGCGTCTTCGTCGGTACAGAAAGTTTGCCGAAGCCTACAACTGCCCTCTCGATGGAGCCGGTGGCATTGCAGGACAGCAAGTCTTAGTGCAAGTCGGCTTCTGAGCGAAGCCCTTGCTAGAGAGGGAGAGGAGTCCCGCTTCAACCCTGAAAAGAGCAGACGCGGACTCAAGTCCTGGAGGAAGCGCTGAGCGGTCGCTAAAGCCGATTACAGACTCAATTACGATGAGAGTGTTTTGGTGGAGTGATGCAAGTTCCGTGACGAAGGCTACACGGAAGCGCTAAGAAAGATTGGCTTCACCATCGCTTCAATCTTGGCAGCCATCTCCTCAGCAGGAATGCGGTTGGGTGTCTGGTACCACTGGCGCGCGGCCCCGAAAATGGCCCAAGCAGCCGTGGTTGCCAGCAGTTCGGGCTCGGTACCGGGCGCCATCGCGTGATTGGCAGCACCTTCCTGAAACATGCCCTGCACGACCGGGATGATGGAGCCTTCGAGCGGCATCTTTGCCAACTGGCCGGGGCAGCCCGTGGTCTCCGCAAGATAGTCGCAGACGCCTAGCGCAATGGCGCGAAGCGCACCGTCGCAGTTTGTGAAAGAAAGACCGCGGCGCACGATCAGGTCGCGGAAGCGGGTGGCTGTCATCGCCTGCAGCAGGGCGTTCTTGTCTGGATAGTGGAGGTAAAAGGTGGCGCGGTTTAGCGTGGCCTCGTCAGCGATCTCCTGGATGGAGATGTCTTCGAACTCCTTTTTGCTCAATAGCCTGGCGAGCGAGTCCATAAGCATACGGCGGCTACGGAGGATACGTGGATCCGTGCTTTCCGCCGTGCTGCCGGATTGGAGCGCCTGGGCCATTGCACTTTTAGGATAGCTCCCCCATCGCAATTGATGCGTAGGCGACACTTGTCGATTTATTTGAATCGACATGCATCTACTAAACATCATTTGTCGTATAGGAGGTTTTTGTCATGCCCACGCTTCTCCAAATCAACTCCAGCCCTCTTTACCGGCGATCCGTTTCGCGTCAGCTGACCGGCGCGTTCGTCACCCAATGGAAGTCCTCGCATCTGGATGGAACGGTCGTTGACCGCGACCTCAGCGCAACCCCAATCTCGCCTATAAACGCTGAATGGGTGGATGCCGTGTACACGCCGGAAGAGGCGCGCACTCCGCAGCAGAAGGAAGCGCTTTCGCTTTCGGACACACTGCTCGCCGAACTAGAGCAAGCCGATGAATACGTCTTCGGCGTGCCGATGCACAACTTCGGAGTGCCCTCGGTGCTGAAGCTCTGGATCGACCAGATTACGCGTGTCGGACGAACCTTTTCGTATGCGGACGGAACACCGAAGGGCCTGATCATCGGCAAGAAGGCGACGTTCATCCTTGCAACCGGCGGTATCTACGACGCGGGGACGCAGATGGCCTCGTATAATTTTGTGGAGCCGTATCTGCGGTCGCTCTTTGGCTTCCTCGGCTTGACGGATGCAACCTTCCTCACCGCGGGTGGAACCATGGCGCTGAACCATGGGCAGGACCGTGATGCGTTTCTCGCGCGGCACCTTCAAGCCGTGCAGACGCACGCACAGACAATCTAAGGAGACGAAGCATGCAGATTATTTCCGTCGTTGCGCGTTATCTCCTGGGGCTGATGTTTACAGTCTTTGGCCTGAACGGGTTCCTTAATTTCATCCACCAGCCACCGCCGGCGAATCCGCTGGCGCTGCAGTTCTTTGTCGCCATCGGCTCGTCGCATTTTGCCGCGTTCTTCTTCGCGGTGCAGCTGATTGGTGGGCTCCTGTTGCTTTCGGGCTTCTTTGTGCCGCTGGCGCTCACGCTGCTTGCGGCGGAGCTCTACAACATCCTCGCCTTCCACCTGACGCTTGCGCCGGGCATCGCTCCGGGGCTGGTGGCCTGTGTGCTGTGGGTGCTGGTCTTCCTCCAGTACCGCGAAAGCTTCAAGGGCGTTCTAGCCGCGAGGCCGGCGGCGCAGGGATAGCCTGTTTCGCGGCAGGGAGGCGCTTCGGAGCGGACGATCTGATCTGCCTCCGCAGGGTCGGTAATCATCCCTACAGCTGCGGTTGGACTCCGACCACGCCCGGATCGAACCGCGGCTGCGCCACCGCACCCCTTCGGCGCGGATGAGACTTTGCACGCCCTTTGTGTGATCGCCGAAGGTGACAGCATTCCGGTGCACTTGGGGGCAGCATAATGCTGCACTGGGTGGCAGAATTGATGCATTATGCTGGCATGATCTGAAAGCCGAGTTGGGCAGCCTGTTTTCGAAGGCGGTATTCAGCGCGCCGGAGGCTACCATCATTCGTTGTGGCCTTTACCAAGGACTCGATATTGGTTTTGGCGTCATCGTAGGTCACGACGGCCTGCTTCTTCTCAAAGCTGACATCGACCTTCGAGGCTCCCGAGATTTGTTCAGTGCTTCTTTGACAGTAATGGGACATGTCGGGCAGGTCATGCCCGGGAGAATCTGGATCAACTTCCCGTCTCGGCTTACCGTTCGAAGGCTGATGCCATCAGATCTCGCTCCACTCTTGGAATGTGCAACTGGTGTGCTTCGCCAGCCACGGACCGCCGCTTGAACCTGCTGCAGCACATGGTCAGCTTGTTGAGCCGACAGGCCGTAGTCTCTACGGGCATCCATCGCAATCGAGACATCGCAAGCAGTCTCGACTTCGTTGGTGCGGGCCCGTTTTCCGCAACCGGATATTCAGCGATTCATCTTGTGATGGAAGCACGTCCGCAAAACTGCAACGACTCAAACACACCTTGCAATGGCACGCTGTGGCAGAGTAAAACAATCACCTCTTAGGCCAATCTCTATGGCTGGTTTTGAAGTGACCGCATATGGCCGGTTTTGAAGTGACCACCAAGGCCTCACCTTGAGCCACTCTGGGGAGCTCGATCTCGGCTTGTGGCAAGGCTTCTCAGGGCCGTCACAGGGTTCCTGGCGGATCACGGGAACCCTCCCCCCAAGCCGTAAGGTACGAGTTGCCGACGAGAACGCAACACTGCTTGCTCGGCGTTTCCCGATCCGCATCTTCTCTATTTCTACGGGCTGCCACGTGGATAGAGCAGTGTGCACTGCACACTCAACTGCCACTTCGGGTCATGCTCGCCCTCTGGCCGGATCGCGCTGGAATATAGCGCGATGTTCAAGTCCAAAACCTGTT
>Ga0210403_10001491_pt1 | contig 22146 bp, 28 predicted proteins | sample IncBWC19MmetaG_FD_150863 | JGI IMG/M metagenome (GOLD analysis project Ga0210403, IMG submission 150863) | Forest soil microbial communities from Barre Woods Harvard Forest LTER site, Petersham, Massachusetts, United States - Inc-BW-C-19-M | ecosystem: Environmental > Terrestrial > Soil >... | reverse complement strand
TTTCGGCCGGGACTGCAAGTGATCACCTTCGCCTCAACAATTTTCATCTCACGAATCCTTTTCTTTTTGATTCAAAACGAAAGCTTGTCCTCGCAGCAGCAGGACCGCCAATTTTATACTTATCTGGGTCTGCACAAGGTTGAGCTTCTTAGGTATTCGCCTGAAATGCTTTAATATGCGGGTGAAAAGAAAACGCTGCTGCAAGGACAACCATTCATGGCGTACTCTCCCCTAGACTTAAGCTCAAAAACTGCCGTTGTGATTGGCGGAACCTCCGGTATTGGACTAGCACTCGCCAAAGGGCTGGCCAACGCCGGCGCCGACGTAGTTGCTACCGGCCGCCGGGCGGACCTGGTCGCTTCTGCGGCGGATGAAATCAAGAAACTGGGCCGCCGGTCGCTGTCGCTCGCAACCGACGTGACCGACCGAGGCAGCCTCGAAACTCTGCTCGGCGCAGTTATCGCGGAATTCGGCGTCGTTAACATTCTGGTCAACTCCGCCGGAACCACTAAACGGACTCCGACCCTCGACGTCCCTCTCAGCGAGTGGAACCGGATTATCGAAACGAACCTCACCGGGACATTTCAAGCTTGCCAGATATTTGGCCGCAAGATGATTGAGCAAAAATATGGCCGCATCATCAATATTGCTTCGATCTCGTCATTCGTTGCACTCTACGAGGTGGCAGCTTATTCCGCAAGCAAAGCGGCTGTGGCGTCGCTCACTAAATCCCTGGCAATCGAATGGGCACAGCACGGAGTTTGCGTAAACGCGATCGCTCCCGGAGTATTTCGGACTGATCTGAACGCCAAGCTTCTTGACGGGACCCAGCGCGGGCAAGAGTTCTTGCTTCGCACTCCGATGAAAAGATTTGGACAATTGGAAGAATTAGTCGGCGCCGCCGTGTTTCTTTCATCTGACGCCGCAAGCTTCGTGACCGGTCATGTGCTCGCGGTCGATGGAGGCTTCCTCGCCAGCGGGGTGAATCAGTGACTTCCGCCCAGAGACAAAGAGCTCAACCGATTCAGTTTAGAACCGTTTGAGCTCCCCGGCTTGGTGAACTGTGTCCTAGTACTGATCATTGTCCGGTGCGCTAGCGGCTTCGATCGAGCATAAGTCCCACTCCGAATCCTACCAACACTGTGCCCGTTGTCTGATCGAGGGCTTTGGCCACCCGGGGGCGGCGGAACCAGCTGGAGAACAACCCGGCTGCCTGAGTCAAGACCAAAAACCACAGAATGCCTTCCGCGGCGTGAATGGCCGCCAACAGCATACTGAATGCCGCGACGTTGACGCCCGCTGGAACAAATTGCGGAAGGAAAGTTACGTAAAACAGACCGACCTTGGGGTTGAGAAGGTTGCTCAGCAATCCACGCCCGAACCAGCGTGTTGCACTGTCGTGGAAATTCTCGCCGACCGGCAGCATAGATTCCCCAGGCCCCGAGCCCGAACGCGGGGAGCGCAAAAATATTTTCGCGCCTAGAAAAATCAGATAGCAGGCGCCCCCAACGCGCAGTGCGGCGTAGGCAAGTCGCGAAACTGCAAGAAGGGCGCCGAGTCCCACCGAAACCGTCAGCCCCCAGGTCAAGAGACCCAGGCAGATTCCGGCTCCGGCTAGCATCGCGCGGCGCCGCCCTTCCACTGCTGCGGTCCGCAGGACCAGCGCGGTATCTAGGCCGGGGGTGAGGGTCAGCAATCCCGCCGCAGCCGTAAACCCCATCAACGCATGCTCGATAGTCACTTCACGTCCTTCAAGAGTGAAGCCCCATTACTTCGGCTGAGGCACAATCCGCAAATACGGTTTGGGCGACTTCCAGCCGCCGGGATACTTCTGCTGCGCCTCTTCGTTTGAGACGTTCCCCGAAATGATGACATCGCCGCCGGGCTTCCAGTTCGCTGGTGTGGAGACTTTGTGCTTAGCTGTGAGCTGAATAGAATCGAGGACGCGCAGGACTTCGTCGAAGTTGCGGCCTGTGCTCATCGGGTAGCTGAGCATCAGCTTGATCTTCTTGTCAGGGCCTACCACGAACACCGTCCGCACCGTGGCATTGTCCGCCGCCGTGCGGCCTTCGGAAGTGCTGCCGCTAGCCGCGGGCAACATTCCATAAAGTTTGGCGATTTTGAGTTCAGGGTCACCGATCATTGGATAGTTCACTTTGTGACCCTGCGTTTCTTCGATGTCAGCTGCCCACTTGCCGTGACTGCTGACGGGATCAACGCTAAGGCCGATGATCTTGGTGTTTCTCTTGGCGAATTCGGGTTGAAGACCGGCCATATAACCGAGTTCCGTGGTACATACGGGTGTGAAATCCTTCGGATGCGAAAATAAGATCGCCCAACCGTCCCCAATCCATTCGTGAAATTTTATGGGACCTTGCGTGGTTTCGGCGGTGAAGTCAGGCGCTGTGTCATTTATGCGGAGGGCTGGCGCCTCAACCGGAGCAATGGTACTCGTGGTCATAATTCTCTCCTTCGAAGTCATTCTCCCGGCTGCAGCCGGGGCAAAGTGCGGATGCGTCCGCTCCTCAAGGGTGAGTACTTCAAAAAAGAAACCCACCCAAGATGAGCCGGGTGGGTGTCAGAAAACCTACTGCGCTACCCACAAACCGGCGCCCGGTGACAAAAACACACCGAGTTGGGCTTGGAGTTCACAGGCATTGATATAAGATACCCGGCGTTTCCACGTCCAGTCAAATAATCGCCGTGAGGGCACGGGCTGGTTTGATTGGCCTTCTTACCCACGTAACTTAACCGATAACGTATTAGTCAATGTGAACGTCGGTGGAAATTCAAGTCATGTTTCGTGCTACGAGAATATTATCTTGCCGAGAATGAACTGAAATGCCATAAGAAATGAACCACGCACAAACATTAAAATCTTTCAATACTGCTACCGTGCCATTGGCGTTCCCGCCACTTTACACCGGAAGCGGGCACCCGCTAGGATTTGTCTCGCTAACCTGACCGTTAGCGAAGCGATTTGAATTGTTCTGTAACTTCCGAGGGCTGACTCCAACATTAATGAAACCGAAGCGAACAATACTCTGCGCTGATGGCAACGAACAATCGCTCTCCATCCGGAAAGTGATGCTTGAGACCCGGGGCTACAAGGTGGTGGCCTATTCCAATGGGGAAGAGGCGCTGGAGCGTTTCAAACAAGGCGGGATTGATCTCGTGCTCGCCGACCTCATCATGCCCGGCTTTGACGGAACCAAACTGGTCGAACAGATAAAGAGCCTTTCCCCTGAAACCCCCGCGATTTTGCTCTCTGCAAAGGTAAGAACCTACGACCGCGAAAATCGCGCCGATGTTTTTCTCTCCAAGGGCATGTACGGACCGGCTGAATTGCTGGATCGCATCCGCCAGCTGCTGGTACGCAAACGCGGACCCAAACGCGTGCAGACGCGGGCTGCCGTTGCGGGTGTGTCGTCAGCTGCTTGATCCTCTACAGTGCAGCAAATTCGTCAGATCAGCTCGGGGCTTCGTGTAAGATTGTGCTCCCGGGATCATGGCATTTATTGAAGCAGTAGACCTTCGCAAGACCTACCGCGTGGGAAAAATCGAAGTGCCCGCCTTACAAGGTGTCTCCTTCAGCGTACAAAAGGGAGAGTTCGTGAGTATTGTTGGGCCGTCGGGCAGCGGCAAATCCACCCTGTTCTACCTGCTCGGTGGACTCACACGCGCGGACTCCGGACACGTGGTCGTTGACGGAGACGACTTCGCTAAGCTTTCCGACGCCGAGCGCACGCGAATGCGAAAGCGCAAGATAGGCTTTGTTTTTCAGAAATTTAATCTTCTGCCCACTCTCGATGCTCTCGGTAATATCGAAATAGCTCGAGAGATTGCGGGCACGGATAGCAATCGAGACGAGCGTTACTTCGAAAAGATTGTGGCCCTGCTGGGACTCGAGAAACGACTTCCTCACCGCCCTTCCGAGCTTTCTGGCGGCGAGCAACAGCGGGTTGCTCTCGCCCGTGCTCTGATCAATAAGCCCGCAATCGTCCTGGCGGACGAGCCCACGGGAAACTTGGATTCGAAAAATTCAGATATCGTGTTGGGCATGCTACGGCATTCCAACCGCGACCTGGGACAGACTGTTCTCATGATTACGCACAATCCCGAAGCCGCAAGCTACGGAGACCGAATCATCCACATGCGCGATGGCAAGATTGCCGCCTGAGGCCCTACTTCCAGCCTTGTTTGCGTTCCAAGACTTGCGTGCCATTGCCCCCAGCCTTGGCCCTGTTTATAATCGCTGCTGCCGAGCGGGAGTAGCTCAGTGGTAGAGCGCGACCTTGCCAAGGTCGATGTCGCGGGTTCGACCCCCGTCTCCCGCTCCAATTCTTTGCGTATATGTGCTTTAGTTGTCGTGGTTTCGGGAGACTGCTACGCCGGCTTTAGCGCATAAATTCACTGTTTAAGTAGTAGGGCGCGGTACCCAAGTGGTAAGGGAGAGGTCTGCAAAACCTTTATGCGTGAGTTCGATTCTCACCCGCGCCTCCAATTTTTGGCCTCGTATTTACGACAAAGTCACGGCTGATAAGTACTCCCGGACGTATTCGAACTTCACCTGGGTGGGAAGACTTAGCGTGATTGCCGTATGCCAGCGGCGACCGGATTTCACGAGTCTCCTGCTAGAATCCCGGAAATGGTAAGTACCTTACGATTGAGAGTGGGTGAATGGGTTGACCGGGCTGAACAACAGACGGGCCACCCGAGCGCAACTGACATCGAACAGTTGAAGTTGCTTTGGGAGCAAAGAATGAATGTTCTTGCCGATACGATTCCAAGCAACTATGAAATAAAATGGAAACACCCCGACCCCGATTGGAATTCATGGGCGTCTATCGCAAAATGTTTCGAGGAATATCACACCGCGCTTGTCGATTCACAGGGTGCGCATGCGATTCCGACAAGTAAAAGTCGATTGGGTGGTATCTGAAAAGAGGTTGGCGAATTTAGGCGTCGTGGCCTCAGAAATTTCTTACCAAAACCCGCTGCCGTCGTCCCGTCGGCAGCAGCAGGAAGTGTCGGTTCGAATCACAAATGAACGGTAATCGCTCTGATCCGAACCGACCTCGCGGAATTACTTGCTCTCTACCACCTGAAGTTGATCGTCCACAGAAAACACATTGGGCACGGACTTGGCCTGAATCTCGGCGACCTGCTTGTCCGTTTGCCGGTCAACAACCCCAGTTAGCGTAAGGTGGCCGCCTTTCACAATAATGTGGATCGGAGGCACCGCCATAATTGCGTACCGGCTGAGCGTAGGGTAACCGTAGATGGCCCTATAAACTTGACGCCGGATCCCGTCATCCATCGGCGAGGGAGGCAGCACCTCGATCTGATTAACCACCCGACGGACCGCTTCGATATTCTTTACAGCGGCTTCCGCATCCGATTTTGTCGATGGCCTCACGACTTGTCCTATAAGAGTCACAGTTCCATCAGGAGAGACCTGATAGGCGAGGTTGTCGAAAACCCCATAGTAGGGCAGAAGCACTAGCTCGTGGTGCACTTCCTTTGTGATTCGCTGCAACGCATGCTGATCCAATTGGTCATTTTCCGCAGGTGCAGCCCATAACATTTGCCCGCCCGGAACCAGTGCCAAAACTAGCGCCAGAATAAGTTTCTTCATTGTCCGCTCTCTTTCTTTAATCTGGACGGAGTCCGAATCAAGTAAAGAACCTAGCAGATTGCCGGACAATACATGGATGCAGGTAGTAAATCGAGAATGTAGCTTTAGCTCAAAGGGAAGGACGGTATAAAGACTTTCGCCGTCCTCCGATGGATTTTTAGGATGAATCGTTAAAACAAGACTCTATGCCGCCTGGCGGTGGATTGCGCTGCGAACCTTGTTTTTTGTAGGCTCATCGATCGTCATATTGTGTGCTTCACGCCCATGCCTCTCGATTTTCGGCATGATTTCCGCTTCACTATTTCCACTGACCTTCCAGTCGCAGTTTTTCGGGCCGACATCTGAACATTGGAAGTTCACTTTTCCGTGAGAATCGGTCCCACGATCACCAACGGTGTTTGGATTGGTATGCATTGTTCCCTCCTGTACTGACAATTTTCCGTCGGGGCCATACACGATTCAATACCTTGATGCCCTTACTGTCTGTTAAGTAGGCAAGCTAAATACCGTAGCGCCGATAAGTTACGGTTCTAGAGGAGTTTTATTTCTGCTGAACAGGCACTGGGTCGACCGTACCTTTCTGATGGTGATTGACGCCAGCAAAAACCAGAGAAAGTACGATGATCGCGCCTCCGATAACAAGGATTACGGGTCCCCCAAGGCGACAGCCAGGACTTACCATTTATTTCCCTCCGATTAGGTCCTTCCCATTCAATTACGAACTGGCGCGCGGTTGCTCGATAGTAAGATGCTTTTTCTTATTGAAGGGGATATTAAGACCGTCTTAGGACTTTCATATTTTTATGGCCGCAATTGCTCTCTCGTCGGGGGAAAGCCTTAGTGAGCCTGTGAATATCTGAAAACGATATCTTTGGAGAGCAAATCGAATGGATGCCTCTTACACCTACGAAGCTGTTGCCAGGATGATCGACCACTCATTGCTGAGTCCGGCCCTGACCGTTGCCGAACTGGAAGAGGGATGCGCGCTGGCGGTGCGGTATAACGTTGCCAGTGTGTGCATCATGCCCTACTACGTTCGTCGATGCGCTGAATTGCTCGCCGGAAGCATGGTCCAGCCCAGCACTACCGTCGGCTTCCCCCACGGAGGGCACAGCACTTCTATAAAGGTGGCCGAAGCAGGGCAGGCCATTCAAGATGGGGCGACCGAATTGGACGTCGTAATAAACATCAGTCAAGCTCGCAGCGGTAATTGGGCATACGTCGCAAACGAAATCCAGAAGCTCACGGATACAGGCCATGCCAGCGGGACCAAAATAAAAGTGATCTTTGAAAATGCATACCATGACAAGGCCGCGAAAATTCGCCTCTGTGAAATTTGCGGAGACGCGGGCGTCGACTGGGTGAAAACCTCGACCGGCTATGCCGCCACGGGAGCAACCATTGAAGACCTGAAACTAATGCGGAAATATTCACCGTCACACGTCCACGTAAAGGCCGCAGGCGGGGTAAGGGATCTAGACACTCTTCTAGTGATGAAGGAAATCGGAGTGACCCGCGTGGGAGCAACTCGAACCCCAGCCATCCTTGACGAATGCCGACGCCGGATCGATCTGAAAAGAACGAGCAGTTGAGACCAAAAAATATTCTTGTGCGGTTCGGTAATAACAGGCGTACGATCGCTGCGTACGTCTCCTGTAGTTCCTCGCAGTCGGGCCCCGGTTTAGAAAGTTTTCAATCAGTAAATCAGAGGAGTTGAATTATGAAACTACTTCTCACCCTAGCAGCCCTGGCATTCGTGTGTAACCTGAACGCCCAACTTCTTCCTGATCCCTTGGATCCTCCGCATTCATAGCATGTACACTCGCCAACCACCCCAGTCATCGATGGCGCAACCAACCCTGAGCTTATCCCCGACGATACCGCCTACAGGTTGGTCTTCGTCACGGCGGCGGACGGCGCAAATCCTTCGCCGGACGAAGTAGCGCGACACAGCGCTTATCTCGGGAAGCTGGGCATGAAGGGCAGTGATCGCCAGTTGCTTGCCGATGCCCTTAAAGCATTCAAGGGACAATACGATGACCTCTTAAAGAACTATAACGACGCAGCCCAGGTGGCGATCGTACATGGGCAAGCGCCCGACATCGATGCTTTTCTAAGACAACGCGAAGCGCTGGTGCAAAGCACGCGGGACAAACTGAAGCTCCTGCTTACCAGCGAGGGGATAACGAGTCTAGATGCGTTTGTCAAGGCCGAGAAACGCAGCATGAAGACTCAGCTTGCAGGGCAATAACCTGCTCAAGTGAAGGAGTGAATATGAAAAAGCTATTTCTAATGCCGTTGCTCGCTGCCTTTTGTGCGTCGTGCTGGGCCCAGGGGATGTTCCCCCATTATGACAGCTATACGACGTACTCGATGGACAGCAATTTGAAGATTTATCAGACCGTGGTAGTCGAGGGTTACACGGCAGGCAGTTGTAACTATGTATGCGGTCCGAACAATCAGCAGTGCACAATCGCCGGGTGTTCCTCCGCAGTGCACACTCCTAGGATCAACAATGTAATTGGCGGAGTGGGCGGATGGTCTACGGGCCCGGCATCGAGTCCATTCTCATATTTGTCCTATCAGACAACAACCAGTGTTCAGGGTACGGCGGGGCACCAGGACAGCGCGTCTACGGAGGGGGATGTCCTTTGCAGCGGGCTTGGTCTATTGTTCGGCTCGGGCGGTGGCGGCCACGTAGGCGCGTCGGAAACAAACTACACGTACGCGCCCCCGCCCTCTGGGAACGTGTGCGCGTACAACAAGAACTGTCCTGTCGGCCAAACTGCGACTTGCGGTGCGGGGACACTCTATCAGTCAGTGCCATGCACACCGCAGTTTTATGAGCTTTACTTTGCGTGGTATAACTTTGGAGCTGGAACTGTTTGCGTCGGGTTCCCCATCGCATTTGGCTCCAGCCTCCCGGGCAATTGCGATTAGCCCCCCTTTGGAGGTAAGCTTCAATTGTGATGCCGGCAATAAGGGTCGGATCGTTGTGGGCTGCAGCGCTTCTCTGCGGCTGGCTATTGCGTACGCTTCTTCCGCCGCACTGGGGCGTCTGTATCACACGCGCGAACGCCGGTTACATCTACCCGCTTAACCGAGTCGCGTTCTGGGCGTGCCTGATCGCTGCCTCTATACTAACTGTGGCTTGCGTGGTCAGATTTAGCGTACAAGATCTGCGCATCCACTGACCCTTGGACGGACTCTTTCAAAATAACCTCCTCAAATCCTAGCCTCCTCCACGACTTGCTTTACGAACCCTTCCACGTCAAAAGGTAGGCCTTCATGAACGACTCCGACGTTCAGTTTTTTCATTGGGAACCTAGCGGCAACCCTCAACACGGCATCCTCGAATTCCCCGTCGTGGACCCAACGCGAGAGCAGACTAGTCCCGGTTGGTAAGGTCAACATCGCAGCCCGATACCAAACGGCGCCAATATCGGCCCCGGGGCTGCAAACGTGCTCGAACATGGTCATCCCAATAGCAGCGACCTTCGAATCTAAAGTTCGAAGAACAGATAGGACGCTTCGCAGATCGGCTGGATCAACGGCAGGAACCAAGTCATCCGCCGATTTTCCACCACCAGCCCACAAGTCATGTGTGGGATCGAAATCCATTAAATCAAGCTCCTGTAGAACGATGTGTCTTTGGATATCAAAACGAAGTATAGTCCAATCGGCCGTGACTGTTATTTCGCTTGGGTGTAACCCCTGCGCCGTAGTTTCGAGAGAGCTTTATGATTTGGTTCAAGAGCTTTTTGGTTGCCTTGTCGCGGTCGTTGTGGCGGCCCCAGTGACAGTTGTTTTCTTAAGCTTGTTCCTGCGCATCAAAACGGGCAGTCCCATCCAAGTGGACGTTGGCGCCCTTGCCAAGGCTGGCGTTGTCCAGCTCTGGCTGTTTCTTGTTTTCGTTGGCGGCTTTCTTTGGGAGTACTTTCGGCTCCAGCCGAAGAGATGAACGATTGTGCTCCGGTGACATCGGCCAATCCTCGGGGGGCAACAGGATATGGTCTTGTCTTGCGCGACGCCGGAATATCGCAAGAAAAGGCCTTGGAAGCCCTCCAAAAAGACTAGTTTGCAAGGTTTCCTACCTGACTTCCCGCCTTAAACCTTATGAACTTTTTATGCATTCATTATTCCCAATGCAGGTATCCTGACCATGTTCGTGTCTAATTCACCAAGTTCATGACCTCACTTCGCGCTGGTGACGAACTCGACGGATATCGCATAGACAGCGTCGCCGCCCGTAGCGGTATGGCGTCCATTTTCCGTGCCACTGATCTGCGCACCGGGCTTCCCGTAGCCATCAAAGTGCCTCATCCGGAAATGGAAGGCGACCCCGTTTTCTTTGACCGCTTTCATCGGGAGCAGGATATCGGCAGAAAGCTCGAACATCCGGGAGTGATGAAGGTCTTCCCCGAAAACGGGCACAGCCAGCTCTACATGGTGATGGAGTGGGTGGACGGCCGCCTTCTGCGCCAGCTGCTGAATGAGCAGAAGAAGCTCCCGCCGGAGCGCGCAACCCGGATCGCCTTGGGAATCGCCAATGCTCTCGATTACATTCACTCGCACGGAATCGTGCACCGCGATCTGAAGCCGGAAAACATCATGATCGACGCGAATGACAACATTAAGCTGATTGATTTCGGCATCGCTGCCGATGTTGCCGCCCGGCGTCTGACCTTCGCGAAATTTTCCCAGACTATGGGAACTCCGGATTACATTTCTCCGGAACAGGTCAAAGGAAAGCGCGGAGACGCGCGCACCGACATCTTCGCGTTAGGAGTCATGCTTTACGAAATGCTGACCGGCAAAGTCCCATTCACCGGTTCAAATGCGTTCCTCATCATGAATGACCGGCTGCTAAATAATCCTGTCCCGCCGCGAGAAATAGATCCCAACATTTCTCCTCAGCTGCAGGAAATCATTTATCGTGCCCTGGAACGCGAGCCGACCAAACGCTACGCAACAGCGAAAGAAATGATTTTGGATCTGGAGCATCAGGACCAGGTCGGCACGTCCGAGCGCCCAGAATTGCGGAACTGGAAGTCGCGCCGTGAGCCCTACAGTCGAAAAATACTTTTTTACCTGATGCTCTTCATGATCCCGATCGTAATTTTTGGATTGCTGCTCTGGGCAGCGAAGCACTAAAGTGCAACTAGTTTTGTCAACCCGAACGGGCGGAGGCCCGGAGAGCCTGCCCTGAGCGGACTCGAAGGGAAGCTGCTCTATCTCTGAATGAACTCATCCGCATGGGTTACGAAGTCCGGATAAGCGTCTGCCCCTAATTCATGCAAGTCCATGCCTTGCCTCTCGCCCTCGATGTCCACCCTCTGCGGATAAACTCGATTCAAGAGCCAGTTAAGGCCGTAGGTCATAGGCAGCACAAAGCCAATTAGTGTCGCGATTCCGATCACCTGGGCCAGCCATTGTCCAGAGTCGGCTCCCGGCATTGATGAAGGAAAGTGAGCCACTATCCCCACAGCCAGGACTCCCCAAATTCCGGATACGGCATGGACGGAGATTGAACCACCCGGATCATCCACTTTCAGCTCGAACTCCAACCACTCCACTGCGAAGGTAACCAGAGCGCCAGCAATTATTCCGACTAAAACTGCCGCCGCTGGTTTGATGAAAGCACAACCCGCGCTGCTTGCTACCAATCCGCCAATCCATCCATTGACGGTAAGCGAGGCGTCCGGTTTGCCGAATCGCACTTTAGTGATCGCGGCCGCCGTGAGGCCAGCCGAAGCCCCAGCGAGTAATGTGTTCAAGGTCACGAGAATGCATCTTGCGGCTTCGCCGTGGGCGAACAAAATTGTACCCGCCGAGTTGAGCCCGCACCAGCCCACCGTTGCGAGGAAACATCCCATTGCAACCAGAACGGCATTGTGTCCCGGAACCGCGGCCGGCATCCCTACTGCCGAATACTTTCCGCGCCGGGGACCAAGTATCCATGCAAGCGACAGCGCAGTGAGGCCACCGACAACCTGTATCGAACTGGACCCTCCAGCATCGACAAATCCGCGACCGAGGCCGTAATTGGCGCCCAATTGCGAAAGCCATCCGCCGCCCCATATCCAGTTCGCAAAGAGGGGATGCGTGAATCCCGCCAACAGCGCCGTTGAGGCACAGATCGCGCCCAGCCGCCACCGATCGGCTCCGGCACCCAGCGGAATGAGAGTTGCAAGTCCAACGCCGAAGATCTGAAGCGGAGCTATGAGAGAAGACGGAGAGCTATCGAATTGCAATCCACGCATGAAAAATGGCTCGGCCGCGATCCAATTCCAGGCTTTGCCTCCCAAACTAATCGCGTGGGTAGGCCCGCCCGCGAATCCTTGCCATGAGAAGCCGACGGCAAAGTAAACCAGCGCGGCAACTGCTACCGCCATCAGAGAAGCCATCATGGAATGTGCAGCGCTGCGCGACCTGCCCAGTCCCGTATTGATCAATGCCAGCCCGACGATGGCGAACGGTACGAGAAGAACCAGAACAAAGCAAAGCGCCGAGGCCGTTTCAGAAACGCCCACACCGGATGAAGTCACCCTCGATCCTCCCGAACCGGCAGGTGCGAGCGAACGACAAGAATCATGCCGACAATTTCCACCCCAATGCCCGCTAACACAAAACCTGTGCGCGCGGGAGCCGATCCCAATAGCGCCAGGGTGGCCACGACCAGCGCCCACCCAGCCAAAAGCAAAAAGAAACCGGCAATTTTCAAACGAGAGCCTCCGCGCGACTTCCCAACAGTTACTTCGTTTTAAGAAGGAACATCACAATATAAAACCGCAGTTTCCGCAATAGAAAACTTCCGCGAATGCAAGTGGGAAGGTTCGACTTTCACAGGCTGCGAAAAACTCGACGCTGTGTATACCTCAAGTGGATTGCGTTTGGGTGGCGCGGCGGGTGACCGCTCCGATAGTCACCCTGAATATCGGCTTCAGTCGCCGAGGTCAGCCAATGCGTTGATCGCCTATGGTACGCTGGCCACATTCTCATGAGCGCACCCGATACTCCCCAGCGCGACGCACCCGATTCCACAATGTTGTTCGGCTTCTGGTATCGGGCCGCAGCCAGCAACCATGTGCCACGGAGGGGACTTCACAAAGCAATGCTCCTAGAAATCCCTCTCGTGATTGGGCGAGATTCACAGGGACTTCCATTTGCTCTGCGCGACGCATGCCCGCATCGTGGAATGCCCCTTTCCTGCGGCCGATTCGATGGCCAACAAGTCGAGTGCGGCTACCATGGCTGGAGATTCGACGCGCACACTGGCCAATGCCAGCTCATTCCGTCGCTCACCGCCGATCAAAAATTGAAGGTCGACCGAATCTACGCAGGAAGCTACGCCTGCGAAGAACACGATAACTTCATCTGGGTTTTTGTTCCTGAGCCCGGGCCTGCGGGAGCGGGTTTCACCAAAGCGGCAGAGCCGCCCTGTGAGGCGCCGCGAGTCCCGATCTTTTCGAAACGATGTAAGACTGCCCACCTGTCCGCCGAACTTCCATGCAGCGTCGATCACGGCATTATCGGCCTGATGGATCCGGCTCACGGACCATTCGTTCATCAGGCGTGGTGGTGGCGCAGTCGCCATAGCATCCACGAGAAGCAGAAGAATTTCGAACCCATTCCCAACGGATTTCGCATGAGCGCGCACACTCCCAGCTCAAACAGCGCTCCCTACAAATTGCTGCGGCTTTATGCCGATGCCGACTCGATTACGACAACCATTGATTTTGTGCTGCCAAATTTGCGGCTGGAAACCATCCGGGCAGGGAAGTATTGGTTCTCTTCACTCACAACCGTAACGCCCATCACCCGCAACCATTGCCGGATCGATGTGGTCGCAGCATGGAACATCTTTCGCTGGGTTCCGTTCAGCGCAGGGCTTCTGAAATTTGTCTTTGCGAAATTTGTAGAGCAGGATCGGCAGACCATGCAGGATCAGTCCGAAGGCCTAAAGCACAATCCTCATCTTATGTTGATTGACGACGCCGACCGTCCGGCAAAATGGTATTTCCAACTGAAAGCCGCGCATCTGGAAGCGAAAAGAAATGGCGAGAAGATGAAACACCCGATGGACGGTCCGGTTACCTTGAAATGGAGAAGCTAAATGTGCTTGTGTGGCGCGGGCGCCCCCGCCCGCGAAGTGCACGACTCATACCTAATCTTTAACCAACCACTCCATAGCTTCTTCGCGGGTTTCAAAAGCGGGTAGCTCCCGTTGGGAAAAACTCTTCACATTCTCGTAGTAAACATGAGGCAGACTCTTGGTTCCAACCCAAGCCGTGCGCTTGACATATGGACGGTCGCGCACGAGCACTTCCTTCATTCGAGTCACAACGGACTTATCGAAGTGGGCGTCCGTGAAGTCGCCAAGGGTAAGCACTGAATGTTGGGGATTGCCTGCGACTTTATCTTGAACTTGCTCGAGCAGGGCAAGAATTTCCTCAGCAGAGCATCGGCTAAAATCAACCAGCAATATTCGCTTGCCGCCGTGTTCGATAAATCGGATTCGTTTATCAGCCATAAATAGTCTCGGCGATTAACCGCGATCAATATATTAAATTTTGTCATTAAAAACGTGCGAAGCCCGGAGGAATCTGCTTTTCTCCTAAGTGGCAAGCAATGACTCGACCACTTTATAACTCTCGTCCAGTGCGGCGTTCAACTCCCGCGGATTGTTCCCTCCGGCCTCAGCCATGTCAGGACGGCCTCCACCTTTGCCTCCCACTCTCTGAGCGACCGGCCCAATGATTTTCCCTGCCTGCAACTTGCTGGTGAGGTCCTTGGTTACGCTGACGATCAGAGCAACGTTTCCATTCGTCGCCGATCCGAGCACGACGACGCCCGATCCAAGTTTTTCACGAAGCTGGTCAACCAGAGTGCGCATCTGCAGGCGTTCCAGGTTGTCAACACGATGAGCGAGGACCTTCACGCCGTGAATTTCTTTGACGTTTTCGCCAGCTGACGCGACGGTGGACGACGCCGACTTCATCCTTGCCTGATCAAGTTCACGCTGCAGTCGCTTGATCTCGGAATCCTTTTTATCCAGCTCAATTTTCAAGGCTTCTGCCGGGGATGCCTGGGCATCTGCGGGTGCCCCTTCCTTTCTCGTTCTCTGCGAAAGAGCGGGACCAACGAGGCTCGATACCACATTTTCCAGTTGATGATCTTGCTGGAAGTGATGCAGGGAACCTTCTCCCGTGACCGCCTCAATCCGGCGAATTCCCGACGATACACTTCCTTCTTTCAAAACCTTTATTAGCCCGATTTCGCCGGTGGCTTCAGTGTGCGTGCCGCCGCACAACTCAGTCGAAAAGTCTCCAATCTTGATAACGCGGACCCGGTCGCCATATTTTTCCCCAAACAGCGCCATAGCTTTGTATTCGTTGATCGCAACATCAATCGGCACGTCAGGAATGACTTCGACCTTCTGATTGCGCAAAACTTCCTTGTTGATGAGGTCTTCGATGTCTTGTAATTCCTCATCGGCGACGCCCGTGAAGTGCGAGAAATCAAAGCGCAGATGATTCGGCGCAACCAGCGATCCAGCCTGATTAACGTGCTTGCCAAGAACTTCGCGAAGGCCTGCCTGGAGCAAGTGCGTAGCAGTGTGATTGCGCATTGTGGACCGGCGAATGTCGGTGTTGACCACTGCATCGACCTTATCCCCAATGCGGATAGGTTGCTTCGCGATGACTTGATGTGCGCGGACTCCCTGAATCGGGTAATAGCATCCCTTCACCTCGGCAACGACCGTGTTGAGATCGTCAGAATATAGCCACCCGCGATCGCCAACCTGCCCGCCGGACTCAGCATAAAACGGAGTGTGATCAAGAATGACTTCGCCCTCTTCGCCGGGAAGCAACTCCCGGGCGCCTTGACCGTTCTTAATAATGGCCAGCACTTCGGATCCACTGGATCGAGTCTGCCGATATCCCTCGAATTCAGATTTCGGAAGCTGCTGATAAGCAGGATTCGCAGTCTGTTTTGCCGCGCCTTTCCATGAAGCACGAGCCCGCTCGCGCTGCTCAGCCATTGCACGGTCAAAACCCGCTTGATCGAACTCGATGCCTTGATCGCGGGTCGCATCCTGCATGAAGTCGAGCGGCATGCCGAATGTGTCGTATAGCTTAAAAGCGTCTTCTCCAGAAAGGTTCGAGCTATTCCGAATCGTCTCTTCCAGTCGTTGCAATCCGAGATCGAGAGTATGCGAGAAGCGCTGCTCCTCTGAGAGCACCACCTTTGAAACCTGCGGAGAGCTCTCGATCAACTCCGGATACGCATCATGCATCAGATCGCGAACCGCAAAGACCATCTCGCGCAAGAAGGGCTTCGTTTGTCCCAGCAACCGTCCATGCGTGATGGCTCGCCTGATAATCTTGCGCAATACATATCCGCGCCCTTCGTTTGACGGCAGCACCCCATCGGAGATCAGAAATGTCGCCGAGCGAGAATGATCGGCGATTACACGCAAAGAGCCCGCGGATTTGGTATGCGCTTCTTTGTCCAGTTCCTTCTTAAGAGAAGTTCCCGTCAACTCTGCCGCTCGCTTTATCAACGACTCAAACAAATCCGTATCGTAATTCGATACCACTCCCTGCAACACGGCCGTCAACCGCTCCAATCCCATCCCCGTATCGATCGATGGCTTCGGCAGCGGATTCAGCTTGCCAGATGCATCGCGGTCGAACTGCATGAAAACCAGATTCCAGAGTTCGACGTAGCGCCCGCATTCGCAGCCGAACGCACAGTCTTGATGTCCGCAATCAGACCCAGCCGCGCTCATGTCGTAGTGAACCTCGCTGGACGGACCGCAGGGCCCTGTATCACCCATCTGCCAGAAGTTGTCTTTCAGTCCAAACTCAAAAATGCGGTCTTTCGACACGCCTTGCGTTAGCCACAAGTCATAGGCCTCGGCATCACGAGGGATGCCGCCTTCGCCGTTGAAGATCGTGACGTAAAGTTTCTCTTTCGGAATCCCAAACCACTCCGGCGATGTGATCAGTTCCCAAGCGTATGCGATCGTGTCTTTCTTGAAATAATCGCCAAAACTGAAATTTCCCAGCATCTCGAAAAACGTGTGGTGACGATTGGTAAATCCGACGTTTTCCAGATCGTTGTGCTTGCCGCCAGCCCGGACACACTTTTGCGAGCTTGTTGCGCGGGAATAATCGCGCTCCTCGAGGCCGAGGAAGACATCTTTGAACTGATTCATTCCAGCGTTGGTGAAAAGCAACGTGGGATCGTTGGCCGGGACGAGCGAGGACGAATGGAACTCTTTGTGCCCGTGCTGGACAAAATAAGCCAGAAATTTGCGCCGAATTTCAGAGCCCGTCAACATGGAGTGAACCTTATTCTAACACTCGTATTTATTGCTTAAGGTATAGGAAGGAAAGCAGATTCCTCGCGCTGCGCTTCGGAATGACAAGGGTTTTGAGGCGTCTCGGAATGCGAAGAGCCAAATTGTACGCGGGATATTGGCGATGTCCGATTCACTCATCCACTTCATCCGCCAGCGCCGTTAGCGTCTCGTCGTCCACATCCCATTTCTTCAGAATCTTGAAAATTGTTTTCGAGGCGAACCCCGCGCGGGTCAGTTGACGGAAAATCCGTGCTGCCTGCTTTTGATTTTCCGGTTTTTCGAGATGTTTGCGGCGCATGAAATCGCGCGCCTGCTTTTCATCGCTCACTTCGTCATAAACAGAAGCAACCGCTTTCTCGATCACGTCTCCGTGCACACCTTTTATCTTCAGGTCGGTGATTACGCGCATGCGTCCAAACTTTTCATTGTCGCGGCGGAAAGACGAATAGGCGGCCGCATACTTCGAATCGTTGAGATACCCTTGGTCTTTAAGCTTGCGAATCACGAGCTCAAGAAGTGTTTGGCCGTACTCGGTCTCTGCCTCGACTCGCGGACGCAGCAAGCGTTTCAACTCCGCGACCGATCGCATGCGGCGTCCCAAGGCGCCCACGGCGTAGGCGTAGAGTTCCTCTTCGGAATCAGTTTTCCGGGGGCGAGGAAAAGCCATTGGACAAAGCTACAGCATCGCGAAGAAAAATTGCGCTGTTCAATGTGAAGTTCTGAGCCACAAGATTCAATTTTTTTATCGGAGATGTGCCAGCCGTTACTTCTGTGCAAAACTAAAAGTGACTTAGGGCTTGCGTTCTAACCGCAATGAACGATACCATTCAATTGTTCCCAGCGGCCAGTGCTCTCTAGCCGGCCCTCCGCGCCCTTAGCTCCTGGCGCCAAATGGACAGGATCCAAACGGACAGATTCCAGACGGAACATTGATCCAAAACTGTAACGATTCATCAGAAAGACGATCCAACTGGATGAGTTTATTTTCGTGAATTACAGCCGCATTGGTTTTCTTGCGCGTCCAAACTGTGGACGCAATAGCGAAACGCAATGCAACTCCGACTCAACACAACAATCCTTCGCCTTGGAGCGAACGCAACGCTAGACCACCAAACGAGAAAAATATGAATGCTGGACCCGGACGCCCCTCCAACGGAGGGGGAAGAAATAGACGGAGGCGCAGTCGCCGCCCGTCAAATCGTAGCGGTCAGCCCTCGGGCCGCGACCGCAACCAACAGAACAGTATTTACAGCGCTCCCATGGATCACAGTTACCGCGCCATCATGGGAGGCGGGAACGGTTCGCGCCAGGGGCGTCCACGGCCGGGCTTTGCGGCCGCCTACACTCCCGCCGAGCCTGACCCGTTGCCCTTCCGCGAGGATGCCAATTCCCGCATATTTGCCTTCGTCGACGACTTGTTTTTTCAGGCCAAGATTCAGGAAACCGCCCGCAAACTGAACGTAAAAGTTGAATTTTGCAAAGCTGAAAAAGACCTGTTGGAACGCATCAAATTGAATGGCGAAGAGAAGCCGTCGCTGATCATTTTCGATATGAACAATGCGAACGCGAAGCCGCTGACCCTGATTCCCAAGCTGAAGGCGAAATTAAAAAAGACTTCAGTGATTGGATTTCTGTCCCATGTCCAAGGGGACTTGAAACAAAAGGCTCACGAAGTAGGATGTGATATGGTGCTTCCGCGATCGGCGTTCTCGCAGAACCTTCCGCAGTTGTTGCGCCGCCACGGTGCTCCCGAAGAAGTTTCAGCCGACTAGCTGGCGTTAGGCTAACTGGGAAAGTGGAAGTGTACGTCCTGTCGCGATGCAATCGCGATCCCGTTCATTGTCGCCGGAGTGAAGCGCCAGTTCTTTAGAGCTTCCAGAACCTTGTCTTCCAGGCCGTAGCCCAATGATTCCAGAACCTTCGTATCAGCGACGTTGCCTTTTTCGTCGATCGTAACTTCCACGACCACATCTCCAGCCACGCCAGACGGTATGTCGGAGCGGTCAACAGCGGGATTTGGGAAAACTACCGGCAGAGCGGGCCGCGACTCATATCCCGTCGTCGTGCCGACTGACGAGGACCCAACCAGTGAACCCGCCCGCGCCGATTCAACCGGAGCGTTAAGCGCTGAATCCTCTTCGGGCCTGGGAGCAATTATCTTGGGTGTTGGCTGCGGCTTTTTTCTTGGCGCCGGCGCTTGCAACCGGGTCTGTCGAGCGATTGATGAAGGACCGACGTACACAATTTCGGTCGACATGCCGGATCCCGCATTTCCGAATGCGATTGAAGATGGTTGGACAAACCTAGGGGCCGCCGCAATCACCAAATACAAGAACACACCATGGACCGCCAATGACACCAATAACGTTCTGCGCGGACGAGAGTGCGTTAATTGCTGAAACATGGCATTCGGCGGCGGATTCCAATCGAATCCATAAACACAACAATTCTAGCACTGGATTCAAGAGGCACGAACGGGCCATGTAGAGGGAAATAAATGGTTATCCCGGAGGCCAGTCTAGCTTCCTACCACCGATCAAATGAACATGCAGATGAAAAACCGACTGGCCTGCACCGGGACCGACGTTCAATACGGTTCTATAGCCATTCTCTATATTGCGCTCCCGGGCTATTTGGGCGGCTGCAAGGTGGCATCGGCCAACGACTTCAGCGTCCTCGGCAGATGCTTCCTTTAATCCGACAATATGTTTCTTAGGAATGATTAGGACGTGCGTCGGACCCTGCGGGTTCAAGTCCTCGAAAGCGAAAGTGAAATCGTCTTCGTAGACTTTTTTGGAGGGAATTTCGCCCCGAACAACTCGGCAAAAGATGCAATCAGCCATGGGATTGAGAAAGTGGGAAATTTTGTAATTGAGTAATTATAAGAACCTGGTTTCGATTTTAGATTACCCAATTACAAATTACCCGATTACTCAATGTTCAGCGCTTTAGGGCGACCATGATTATCAACACCACCGGCAGGTAGAGAACTGAGGCGTGAACCAGGCGTCTCGCGACAACAGCGGACGCGGAGGTGGCAAGCTTCGATGAATGGTAGAGGAGGAACGCGCCAGCGAGGAACATTCCGATCAGATAAACAGGAACGCTGCGGTCGACGTGGGGCAACATAGTTGTAAGAATAAGCGCGATCGTAAACACAATGATCTCTGCGCGGGTAAAACGGCTGTCAGCATCGAACTCCGGCAGCATCTTGTAGCCGGCACGTGCGTAGTCGTCCTTGTACATTAAGGCGATGGCGAGGAAGTGCGGAAACTGCCAGAGAAAAAGAATTGCAAACAAGAACCATGCCTGCCGATCGATGCTACCAGCGCCGCCAGCCCAACCAATGAGGGTTGGCATCGCACCGGGGATCGCGCCGAGCAAAGTGCATAGCGGCGTTACTCGCTTCAGCGGAGTGTAAACAAGAAGATATGAAAGCAGCGTAGATATCGCCAAAACCGCCGATAGCCGGTTCACCGTTAAGAACAGGTAGACTCCGCCTCCAACACTCAGCGTGATCCCAAACAGAAACGCATAGAGCGGGCGCATTCGTCCGGAAGGTATCGGCCTGTTCGCAGTGCGCCGCATTTGCTTGTCCCAGACTCGTTCCATCCACTGGTTGAGGGTCGCGGTGCCGCTGGCGACGAGTAATGTGCCAATCAGAGTATTGATCAGTCCGGCGAATCTGAACGTTCCGCGGGAAGCGAGATAGTAGCTGGCTGACGTGGTCATCAGAATCAGCAGATTCACTTCCGGCTTGGTCAGCGTGTAATAGTCCCGCAGCTTCGAACTCAAAGCCTGAGTATTGCGCGGTACAGCGATTACTTGAGTTGTCGCCATGCTCTCCCGTTACCGCTAAATTCGACCCACCAGTATACCCAGTCTGCTGGCATCGTTCGCGACTTTGATAGGTCAAAATGTTCAGCCGAGGACTGGCGTTCTCCGTCGAGCTTTGCTCGACCGGACAGCCGAGGCCGCTGTCCCTGCACAATACTTACTTCCACACGAAGCCAGCGATCAATAGAACTATCTGGGCGGTTGCCAGCAAAACCCAAATACGCTGGCGAAAACGCGACCGGCGGAGGTCTCTCCGCAAATCTTTCTCGAGCCCCTGGATGAATTCCAACTCCCCGGGGTCGACTTGAGATTTCGTCTCCGGAATAGAGGCAAGCGACGAACCCAAGTAGGCAAGCTTCGGTTTCGTTGGCAGCAAAGCCTTCGGCCCGCTGATCACAGACGACCAGTGCACCAACAGCATGGGACCAGGAGAGAATCCAGGATCGGCCGGCATCGACGTCAAATGAAGTGGAGCTTGACGCTCTGGCGCTGCGGCATCTGCGAGACTCCGCAGCAAAGACGTCCACCACATGTGATTCAGCTGGTCGCCGATCAATTCGCCGACATCCTCGGGCATCGATTCCAATTCCAGCGGCGGCAGCGTTTCCGGCGAAATTACGTCGCCGAGGTTCGTGAATATCGTCCGATACCACGGCATGCTGAGAATGTCGCTGGCCAACATCCCGGTATCTACGGGACGCGAAGTGAGCAGCAGAGGAGGCAGAACCTCCGGCGAAAATCTATCGCGCAGATTGCCAAGAAGCGATCGCCAAAGAGGCAACGTCAAACTCTTGGGCGGAGAGAAATCGAGTTCGTGCTCGTAGCCCGGCTGAGAGCTGTCTTCAGGAAAAGCTGGCGGGATGGCACTTTTTGCGGACACTGGTTTTTAGATGCTCACATAGTGTAATCGGGAGCGGAGGTGAAAAGCCAGACATCTCGCCACGTCACACATGGACCCAGAAGTCCCGTCTGGGTGGGTGAGCGGAGCTCACCGGTCGCAAGAGCAGGCTCGGGCTGGACAGGGGAGGACGCATGCCCCTACGCGTACCGTTTTCTTCGATTCGAGGTATTCTCAATAACTAACCACCTATGATCAAAGCTGTCCGAGGAACGCGCGACCTGCTCCCGCCGGAAACCGCGCTGTGGAACTTTGCCGAGGCGACGGTACGGGATGTGTTCCGCGCCTACAATTTTCACGAGATTCGCACGCCGATTTTCGAGGAAACGCAGCTCTTCGCCCGCAGCGTCGGCGAAGAAACTGACATCGTCGCCAAAGAGATGTATACATGAGAGGATCGCA
>Ga0210403_10001488_pt1 | contig 22159 bp, 23 predicted proteins | sample IncBWC19MmetaG_FD_150863 | JGI IMG/M metagenome (GOLD analysis project Ga0210403, IMG submission 150863) | Forest soil microbial communities from Barre Woods Harvard Forest LTER site, Petersham, Massachusetts, United States - Inc-BW-C-19-M | ecosystem: Environmental > Terrestrial > Soil >... | reverse complement strand
TAAGCCGCGGAACTTTCACGTCGAAACGAGGATCGGACCGCACCACATATTCGATCTGGTCGTTCACGCGCACGGCCGGGCCGCTCTTAACAGGAAAATCCAGCAGCAGATCGTAGTAAGCCTGGTCGGGCTGCGCCTCAAGGCTATCGGGCCACACCAGCGCGGGATCGAACGCACGCGAAACGCGAGTCAGCGCGATCTTCAGCTCGCCGCTCCCGGTCGATTGGCTCGCGTCACACTTGCAGAAAAACCCTGAAGCCCCGCCCGGGCTGAAGCTGATCTTCCACTCCGCCCCGCTGACCTTGCGTTGCCGATACTCCTTCAACCACACCCTGCCGTCGCTCAACCTTTGGCCTTCCAGCAGGATGCCAACCCCGTGCCGGCGGTAGAAGTAACGGCCTTCGATGGGCAGCTTCTCGATATATTCCGCCCGCTGCTCTTGATCGCGGTTCGGCCCGGCCGCGCCGATCTCCAGCACGATCCGCTGATCGCCCAGAGTTCCGGTATAGATACCCTGGAAGGCCGGCGCAGCCGCGACGGGGTTCTCCGTCTGAGCCAGCCCCGGCGCAAAGGCCAACAGCAGAATGATGGTGAACTGCTGAAATGTCCGTAATGCTTCCTTGATCTTCATAGCTGCAAGAATACTAAGCTCTTTCTTCAATTTTCCGCACGGTGATCCGTCACCGAGGATTTACCTGTAAGAACGGTGTAGCGCCGTTCTCTTGCATCCGCTGGAGAATTTTCTTTAGGCCGCTTTGCGCTGCATCGTATTCGAGGTCACGGAAGGCAGTCAAGAGACGGCCAGCTCGAGACCATGACCAACAGGTGACGACAGGTTTTCTAGTAATTGGCGAGGTCGCTGCAACAACTCCTGCCCTGGCGTGGATTGTGGATTATAACCGACAGGTTTTTCATTCTGGTCGCGTCGCTTGAATTTCTGAATTTCGGTGGCCATTGTCTGCGATTCGCGATCAATAGGCATCTGGGTTACAATCAAATCATGCGGCCGTAGCTCAGTTGGATAGAGCGTGTTTCTAGCGAAAATCAAGGTCGTGGGTTCGAGTCCCACCGGCCGCGAACTTTTTTGCAACTTTCTTGTTTCAAATTAGCGGATAGCAGTTTAGAATAAGAACTGCTAGAAACGCGCCTCAGACCAACTGAGGATTGTGGGACAAAACTCACGAGACCCGAATGGGTCTTGCGTCACGGCCCGGACGTCCTTGCGTTCGGGCCATAATTATTTGGGCTCAACGATCACAGGGGCTGGACCTGGTGGTAGAGCATCGGCGGTCGATCCGTCCAACTTCTTTGTGTCCAGCTCCATCTTTAGCTGAGAAGCGCTTTCGCCACGGCCAATTGAATAAATTGCCGGCTTGCAAAGAATCTCACGAATGACAAGATCGCAAAGAATCCTTGTCGTAGGGGCTGATTGTGCAAGGATGGCTGTATCCGAAGTTAATGCGATCACATGCTCACCTTCTGCAACTTCACCCGAATCACAAGCTATTGCGACAGCTTGAACGCAGAGACTCATGCTCCCGCCAAACATACAGAGCGCATCACCCACCAAGCTTAAATCTTGCCCCAAAACCCCATGGTGCTTCCAAGTGGCCTGAACGGAATCGAATGGCAAGTGTGCCCGCAAAACAGGAATATTCTGCGATTGAAAAAGAGCTCGATCCGAGTCGCTAATTCCCGCCGCAAAAATCCTATTGTCTTTGTCTTTAAATTTCTTTCCTGCTGGAAATGTTACTGCAATGATTTTGATCTCTCTGAATTTCTCCAGTGGTAGGAACTCCTCTACGCTCTTACGAACACCGAGCCCTTCAGAGGTAAAAATAACGAGTTTCTTGATCTTGTAGTGAACAGCAGATCGAAATGCAACTTCCAAACATTCAGAGAGGTTCGTCTTTCCTTCTTGTAGGAAGTAGACAGTTTCAGCAGTAAAATGATTGGCCATGGAGTTAAGTGATTCTAAAACCAAATAAGTCTTCGATCGACCGCGCGCTCTGGCGGTGATCGAAAATTCGTGCCACGAAATCAAATACACCAATGCTCACCAGATCGAGGCCTTCTATTGTCTCCTGGCTCAAATGCGGCTGATCGGAACGCAGGTGCAAATGTACCGGTTCAGGGAACGTGTCAATCCTGATAATGACTGGGTCCCCACGATCATACTCAATGGCACCAGTCTCACCACGCTTAACAATCGGACCGTAGTGCATCGCAAACTGAATCCGGCGACCAGCGCGTGCGTGTGGTGCCGAGTAATGCTCATGAATCCGGATATAAGCGCTGTCGTCAAATAACAAAACCCAGTTTAGAGTCCAGTTTCTAGGGGTCCTAAAAAAGACTGGCTCTTGCGGTGAGCAGTCGCCCGGGATCGCAAGAGCCGCTTTTTTGACGAAGAACCAGTCCTTAAAAGCTTCGTATGTCACCGGGGCTTAAGCGGCCAGTTCCACTTGCTCCGCTCCGGTCTTCTCCAAACAACTAGCGCCACCGCTAATCCGATCGAGATAGTTCCGATCGGCGTCTTCCTCCAGTAGACCTTGCCTGTGGTCGATCAGTGCCCGCCAGTCAAAAACTTCGTCAGGGCTAACTTGGAGCTGACACGTCGGACTCCGTAGGAATTGATCGGTTGAGAATCCATATTTGTCCTCAAGCCGCCCGAGCATCGCATTGACATCCCCGAGAGTGAGCAAAATCTCCATAACCCCTCCTTTCATTTCATCGTACAAGTCCCGCGCACACCATTGAGCGCAGCAGAATCCTTCTTATCGTTTTATCGACAAATACTAACAAAATCCGCATAAATTATTGTGGCAAAGCCCCTTTTCTGTCAACAGCTTACCCTAACGGTTCGACGCTCAATGGGTCTTGGTCCTGCGGGTCCCGGGCAATTTAGATGCCAGATACTGCGGGCAGGCCGCCAACACTTCTGGGGAAAACTGCAACATCGCCAATATAATCATTTGAATCTTCATTATACTGCGAAAGTGCCTACGGGGGCCCAAAATCTGCCACCTCTTCCGGACGGCGATCTCGCGGACTATCTGAAAGAACGAGGCAACACGGTTCTCTTGCATACGCAGGGGATTATTTCTCAGGCTACATTGCCATCAGCGCGGCGGGGCTGATCTCGGTTGAGGCGCGGGTTGCTACCCGCCCCGGACCAGCGGCTGCGGTTGCTGCGCCGGTGACTGCCCCGTAGCACCCTTTTGCGCCGCCTGTTGTGCTGCTTTCGCCTTCCTGCGCTGTTCCTCTTTCAACGCTCTGGCCTTCGATGCCTGCTCGGTGCTGTTGATCACCTGCCCAACGTAGTTCGCCTGTGCCTTTTCGAGCGCCGCTCTTTGCTGCGGCGTCAGGCTCGCAAGCTGCGCATCTTCCCGGACGCCCAGTTGTTTCTGCAGGCTTCCGAGAAACGCTGCCTGCCCGGCCGCGTCGCCTCTGGTCCATATCTGCGTGAGGTCGCCAATCGTCATCCCCTGGTTCTGCGCCGACTGCTTTCTGACCTCCGCATCCCGCCCTGAAAACACATACGCAGGCAGATAGCGTTCCAAACCATTCGGAATGGCAGCCGCCCCATTGACGGGCCTGCGCGCCCCGAGCAGACTGTCGTCTTTCAAGGTCTGCCGGAGCGCGGGGTCTTTGTTGTCGACATCCGCCAGATACTTCTTATATGTATCGAAGGTCTTCTCCGCCTGCTGTGGATCGGCGTTCGCTTTCTCCAGTTGCTCCTGGATCGCTCCCTGTTTCTCCTTGATGTACTGCACCAGCAGCTTCACTGCAATGTCCGGGTCATTGGCCAGCTCAGGATGATCCACCAACTCCGGATGCCCGATCGCTTTCCCATATGTGATGTAGTTTCCACGGCCGGTCAACTGAATGAATCCCCGCCCCCGGTACCGCGCCCCATCGCCCGCCTGTTTGTTGCCGAGGCCGTCGCCCAGCTTTGTGCCCGGTTCGTATTTGTCGAACGGCGCATTGATCGAGTTACTCGCCCCGGCGCCTTCCGTCAGCGGCTTGAACGAGCCGGTCTCCGCGCCGATGGTCGCCAGCGCGTATCGAATCATGTCCGGATCGGCGATGCCCTTACTTTCCATTTCGTCGAGAATCCGCGGCACATATTTGCCAATACGGTCTTGCCCTGCAGGATCGCCCGCATCGCGCCCAGTTCCCCCGGGGACCATCATGCGCGTCATTGAATGAACCTCCGGCTCCACCCGTGGCGGACGGGATACATTCGGCGCGGGCCCAGGCTTCCGCGAAGCATACTCCGTCATCTTCCGGAATTGCTCCCCCGGCAACACCGGCAACGAACCTTTCAACTGGAAACCATCGGCCTGCGTTGCACCAGGCTGCGCCGTTCCACCAGGTTGAACCGTTGCCGCTGGTTGTACTGATGCCGCCGGCCGTGCCGCTGTTCCCTGCTGTGCCGCTACCGGCTGAGGAAGTCCGGCCGCCTGCCCCGCAGGCTGAGACGTCCGATCCATCTCTGGCTTCGGCGTCAATGCGGCGCTTTGCTGAACAATGCGATTGCCAGTTCCTAAAGGGTCGCCATTCTGCGGCCCCATCCCGGTATCATTCCCTCCGGATGCGCCCGGCACAAACCCGCCACTCAACGCACGATTGAATAACGGATAGTCATATCGCTGCCCGGTCATCCCCGGCGTCGAGAACATCCCCTGGTCTTCCATCGCGTGGTCTTCCATCCCCGGCGTCACATCTAGATCTTCCATTCCCAGCATTCCTCCTATTCCCATTTCTCATTCCCAATTCGTGTTCATTCGTGTCAATTCGTGGCCAAATCCAATTCGCGTTCATTCGCGTTAATTCGCGGCTAACTGCCTTTAATTCCATTCCTCAACCGGAACCGCGCCAGCGCCCTTTCATTGATCGCCTGTGCCTGGTCGAAGTAATGCCGGCTAAGCGCCGTCTTGCCTGCATCGCGAGCATTGCGTCCCATCTTGTAGAAGTGGTGGGATTGCTCTGTCATCTGCTGCACCTCGCGCGGAACAATCTGCACCTCGGCCGTCGCTCCATTCAAGAGCATCACCTGCACATTCGCCGACGGATACCCCGCCTTCTCCTTCCGTCCCTTGAGAAAGCTATCTTCGATCTCTACAACCTTGAAACATTTCTTCAGTCCGGCGATCACCTGGTCTTTGGCCTCCACTGAGCCGGCCGAGATCTGCGAAGCGAGGTAGTCGGAAATCGTCTCCGGTGGCTTGTCTTCGCCACGGACTTTCTCCCGCAACCGCTCCGGATTCTTCTGCGGCCGCAGCCGTACAAACTTCGCTCCCGGTACGCCCGCCGCCACCCGTGACAGCCGTGTCTCCAGCTCCGGCGCCGCCTGCGCCGCCCGCCGCTCATTCTCGCGGATCGAATCCGAGGGCTGCATGATCGGTCTGCCCGACTCCCGGTCCTTCTTGCCCACCTTCTCGAGGTCTTTCCTCATCACCGGCTTCGGCGGACCCTCAAGGCTCCGCTCCGCCCGCGCCGTCACCCGGTCGGAAACCATCGGCCTTTGTCCCGCCACCGGCCGCGCCCGCTCCATGGTCCTCCGGATTTCTGGCTTGCGCTCTTCCTCCGCCGTTTCGTGTTCATCTCCACGGTCGCTAAAATCTCCCGCTTTCAAATGGCCGTCATGGTCGCCATCGTGCGAGTGGCCGTGAAGATCATCACCACGCCCACCCTGACCATCGGCATACTCTTCCATCTCGTCGTGCTCGTCATCTGGAGGGACATATTCCACCTCTCCGTCTCCGTGCCCGCCGGTGGCGCAATCTTCCTCCGGCTCGCAGGCAAACTCCTCCTGCTCATCAAATCCCTCTTCCGGATCAATGTCCTGCAAGGCCCGCCGCGACCGGCTGGGCAGCGCCATATCCAGACCATCGTCAGCGGGCGCGATTTCCGTCAGCTTCACTGTGCGCACCGTCTTGCCATCGCCCATCGAAACCCGAGCGCATTGCATGGTGGCAGAAACAAACTGCACCTTGCCCTGCTGCCCGTTCCTGAGCGTTACAGCCTGCCCGACACGTACCCCGGAATCGCCAGACTTCCGCGCCTCTACGCCGCCCTTGCGGCGCTGCAATGATTGAGTTTTCACAGTAGTTTCCTTTGATGTGGAGTGAAGAGAACTTGAAGAGAGATCGTGAAGAGTAACTTGGGTCTCAGAGAAGCAATTCGTGTTGATTCGCGTTAATTCGCGGCTAATAGCCTTTGTTCTTCCTTTGCGCCCTTAGCGCCCTTTGCGGTGAAATGCCTTTCAAACCAAACAGAAATCCCCAGCCACCCGCTCAACCGCAGCCTCCCCCAACCCCGCCAGTCGAGCGCACCGCGGCCAACTCTCCAGTGCCTCCCGAACATCCTTGAGCAGGTCCTTCGGACGCCGCACTCCGAATCGATCCGCATCCTCCAGCAGGTCGTCACGCGTAATGTCCCGGAACTTTCCATTCACGCTCATCAGGTGCTGATAGGTCCATTCGCCTTTAGGGTTGTAGGCGTGTGTGACGTCGTAGGCGGGCGCCAGCTCCCAACTTCCGCCCTGCTTCAGGCGAAAAGAGAAATTCTTCGTATGGTCATCGCAGTTGCGCGCCATCGCGTTGAAGGCCATGCGCCGGAAGATCTGGTCCAATGCGGCATCGCCCAGCTTGAGCCGCGCGGCCGCCATGAAGAGCTGGCCGTAGCTGTTCGTGCCCCGTTGCCTGAAATCCATGTGGTCCATGGCGCACAATGTCTGCATATGGTGCTTGACGGTCTGGCCGTTGACCATTGCGCGATCGAAGCGCCGGGTCATGAAGTGGGCCCGGCCATTCTCTTCAAGCAGCCGGCAATCGCTCATCTCAATGCCGGCCTGCAGCGCCATCCGGTAGTAGGCGTATTCGATGCGCCCGTAGTCTGCCCCCGTACCCAGTTCATCGTCTCTGCCGATGCCGTCGAATTTCACCAGCCAGTGTTCGAAGCCCGGGGCGGCATCGAACTGCCCGCTGCGTAACTCATCCGTCTTCGGATTCCATGCCACCACCGCCTTGGCCCGCGCGCCGCCCGCCGAAGTCCCCACCCGGATAATGCTGGCCAGCGCGGCCTGCGCATGTGCATCGGTCGAAAGGTCGCCACCCGCCAGCCGCCGCGCGCCTTCTACCAGAGATTTCATCTCCAGGGGATCTGCGCTCTCACTGCGGGAGCCCTGGGCCGGACGGAACTCCAGTGCTCCGGTTCCTCGTCTTCCCATATACGACAACCGGTCCAATTCCGTAACTTCGCTTTTCGCGATGCCCCGTTGCGCCATCCAGGCATTGATCAGGTTGTTGCCAAATTCATCGGGCAGCGCATCCGCGAGCATACCCGGCAACCTGTGGAAGGTCGCTTCAGCCAGATTGAGAAAGACGAAACTTTCGCCGGAACCACCCAGCGGCATCGTCAGTGGGGCCAGTTCAATTCCGGTGCGCCGCCACGCCGGCGCGTACGCGAAGACGTAACCACCCAGCCGCGGATCAGGCGCCACAGCACCGACCCGCTGTTCCCAGATTCGCACCTCCAGCACCGGAACGTGTTTCATACATCGTCCCTTCGCGGCTTGTGCGGACGTCGAACACGCTGCTGCGGCTTGGTGCTGTGCAACAACGCCAGCGGATCCACCGTCGCCTCCGGCGCCAGCATCTCGATCCCCTGCAGATAATCCAGCGCCTTGAGGATTCTGAGCAGGGTCTCAACCGTCGATCCCCGCCCGGCTTCCAGGTTACGTAACGCTTTCTCGGAGACCCCGGCCTTATCGGCAGTGGACTGCTGATCCATGTTGCGCGTAAGCCGCAACCGGCGTATGCGCTGCCCCAGGTCAATCTGAGAATCCTTGAGAGCGCTAAATGTGGATCTGGCCATAACGGTATATTATTACCGTTTAATAACTAAATCAACGTTAATAGTTATTTTTATACCAGTTAAATAATATTCGTATTCAAATTCGCGTGTATTCGCGCTAATTCGCGGCTAATAGCCTTTTGCTCTTTATCTTGATCTTGCACAAAAATCCCAGCATCTTGCGCAAATCCCAGCCCAATCCGCGTTCATCCGCGCAGATCCGCGGTAGGCTTCTTTCTTTCCATCACTGTTGATCAGTCAGATAATGCATCCGGCCATCTTTCCTCACCAGCGGTTCCAGCTCGCGATAAGGAATAATTCTGGCTTCCCCGCAGCCGCGTATCGCGTGGGCAAGTTCATATTCCACTGACAGGCCTTCCTTCTCAAAATAAAGATGCGGATTCCCCGCACCGTTCAGGATCTCATCTTCCTTGTCCTCGCATCCTTCCGGCGGCTTGCCATAGTGTTTCAGATAGAGTGCCGCCAGCCGGTTGTTCAGCCTCTCGCCGGGCGCCTCGGCAGCATCTTCTGGATCTTCAACCTTTACCTTAGGAAGTTCTTCGGACTTTATGAAGAACTTCTCAAAATCGAACTCCCCACCCGTATGCAGATCGTAAATCCGCGTGCTAACGGAAGCATCGGGATACGCAGTATCCGGCACGCTATAGAAATCTACGATTCTTAGGCTGAGCACATCGCGCGAGACCAGGCCCACCTTGATCTCTTCATTCCACTCGCCTTCCTCCGGGGCATCTCCCTGGAATTGGACCGCGCTGTGCAGACGGCTCTCTTTGAGCTTCGCATCCAGATCGGCGTTCACCTTCTCCATGATCTTCTTGTCGGGAAACCGCGTAAGCCGGGGCATCGACGCCTTGAAGCGCGTGTCCGTCTGCATCACCCATGCCACTTCATTGCTGACTTGCACTTCAGGGTCAAGTTTCAGCGGGAAGTCCAGCAGCAGGTCCTTATAAGTCAGGCCCTTCGCCGCCCGCGCCATAGTGATGCTCAACGGAGCCTTCGCGCCCGGCGCCGCCGGCGCGCGCACATCGCACTTGCAGAAGTAACCGCTGGCATCATTGCCGCTGGTCGCCAGCAGCCACTCCGCCCCGTTCGCCTTCCCGCCCGGCATCTCCCGCGCGCGGAATTCCCCGCTCGGCAACCGCGTGCCCTTGAGCGGGATCGCCTTGCCGATTCGGCTGTAAAAATAGCGCCCCGCAAAAGCCGCACCACCCTGTCGGATCTCCAGGACAACCTGCTGCGGGCCAAGCGTACCGATGTAAAGCCCGCTCGCCTCTTTTCCGTCCGGCGGATTCCCCTGCTTCCGCGCGCCCCCACCCAACTGCCACGCCGCCCCAGGCAGAGCGCATCCGAAAACTAAAACGATGACGGCTAAAACCGTTGTAGACCGAATAAACCTCATGGCCCTAGATCATACCGCAGACTCATAAGCTCCGTCAGTAACCAGGACGCTAACGCCTTCCAACGATGGGTGCCCCACTCAACGATGGGTGCCCCACTCAACGATGGGTGCCCCACCCTTCGCGCTTTTTGCGAAGGGTGGGACGCGATGCTCCCCGATTTGAATGTGCAATAATCACGCGGTCACGGAACGAGCAATTCCTACCGTTTCGCCGTAGCCGCACCCCGCGCCGCCTTCGCCTGGCCGGGCTTTGCGCCGTCGGCCGCAGCCCCTTTCGCCTTCCTCGCCGCCGCGGCTGCGGCTTTCTCTGCCTGCCGCTTCCTCCATGCTTCCTGCTGCACCTTGGCTTCAGCTCTTATCCTTGGCATATCGTTCTTTACCATCTGACCTACATGCGCGGCCTGGTCCGCTTCCAGTTGTTGCCTCTGTTGCGGGGTCAGTTCCGAGAGCTTCGTAGCCGGATCGATCTTCAGCCGCTGTTGCAACCCTTGCTGATAGGCCGCGGAATCCTTCGCCGGATCATTCTGCGTCCATGTTCTCGCCACCTCACCCACGGTCAGATTGGGATTCGACGCCACGGCGTTCGCAACCGCGCTCTGCCGCTGCGCCATCTGCATCCCGGGAAGAAAGTTCTCCAGTCCGTTGGGCAGAAAATCGCTCTTCAACTTCCGGCCGTTGACCACGGCCCGCGCCGCCACCAGATCGCCCTTGTTCAGAGCGTTCTTCAACTCACCCTCATGCCACTTAAGATATTGCGCGAAGATGATCGCCGCGTTCTCCGGCTTTTCCGCCAGCTCCGGATGTTCCAGCAACGGCAGCCCGGTGTCCTTTTGCATCCTCTCGTAATTGCCCCGGCCTGTCAGTTGTATATAGCCGCGCCCGCGGTAGGTGGCGCCATCCGGAGGCCCCAGATTGCCCGCCGAGTGATCGTACTTGTCGAACGGCTTGCCTCCCTTGGTAGTGTTCGATGGGTTCGCTCCCTCCCGCAACGGGCGGAAACTCGATGTCTCCGCCCGGATCGTCGCCAGAGCATAAGCCATCATCGCCGGGTCCGTCAGCCCGTTCTTCTGCATCGCCGTCGCGACTGCGGGAAGGTTTTGCTGGATGCGGTTTTGTGGATTCAGTACCGGCTTCCCCTTCGATGTCTTTCCATCGATCGCACCCGGAAGTGTTCTTCTAGCGACCTCCTCCAACGCACTGTTAGCCAACGGCTGCCCCACCTTGTCCGCTCCCGGTACGCCCGTCTTAGGTTCTATGGACTCCGGTTTTCCGTTGACCGGGCTCGTACTCTTCACGGGTGAACCGCCCGCCGGTGTCTGCTCTACCCCCGGTTGCACAGGCCTGGCCGCAGGTAGGGACTGACCTTGATTGCCATGGACTGCATCCGGCTGACTGCCCGGCTTGACCGGTTTAAGCGCCGCACTGCCGGGCGCCACCGGTGACAACGGATTGGCCACCGGAACTCCATTCGCCGGCGCCGGCATCGCCGTTGCAGGCGATGCTTTGCCCGCCGGCTGCCCCGATGCGTTGCTGTTGCCTGTATCCCTCACTTCGCCCACAGCCTTCTCCCCCGCCGGCGACGGCGCAACGAACTGGTTCGGCGCTGTCATCAATCCGCTCAATCCCGCGAGTGGCTTCTGCATGTCCACCACCCGAAGCTGAGGCGCGGCCACATCCGGCTCTCTTTCCGGTCGAGGAATGCGCGAGACCCCGCTCTGCTGCGCAGTCATATCGACAATGCGCTCGCCGATCGTCGGCCTGTTCCCATCCGGTCCCGCTGTGCCGCGATCTCCCATCGCAGCCCCACGCGACGCGAAGCCCTCCAAAAGCGCCCGGTTCAATATCGGATAATCGTATCCACCTTGAGACGGCTGCTCCGTCCCAGGCTCTTGATTCTGTTCCTGGCCTTCAAATTCCATATTCAATCTCCCCGTGAGAAGCTGAAAGCGCGCAAAGAAAAACCGGCCGCCCCGGCAGCCGGTTTCCTCTCAATTCTTCGGCATTCGCGTTGATTCGCGGCTAATAGCTTTCGTTTTTTGCCCGCTCTACCAAATCATAATTAAACACCTCGGTCGTCTGGTTGGGATGGGGCGTCCCCGCCGTATACCAATCTTCATTCACGGTCATGCTCAATATCTCACGCGATACCATCCCTACAAACACCGAGTGGGAAAAATCGCTGCTTGAGGCGTCATCGCCTTCAGAATCGCTAAGCTGAAACTGCGCAGCTACAGCCAACCGGCCCGCTTTCATCTTTTCCGCGAGCTCGGCGTTGACCTTCTCCATGACCTTCTTGTCGGGAAACCGCGTGAGTATCGGCATCGACACCTTGAAGCGGGTATCAGTCTGCATGGCCCAGCCCACTTCCTCACTGACGCGCGCTTCGGGGGCGCTCTTCAGCGGATAGTCGAGCAGCAGGTCGTCATAGGCTGCCCCCGCCGAGGCCCGCCATAGTGATGCTCAGCGGAGGCTTGGCCCCCGGCGCCGCCACGGCCCGCGCGTCGCACTTGCAGAAAAAGCCGCTGGCCTCGTCCTGGCTGGCCGCCAACCTCCACTCCGCCCCGCTCGGCTTCGCGCCCAAATACTCCCGCACCCGAAACTCACCATCGGGCAATCGTGTGCCCTTGAGTCGAATCGCTTTGCCGATGCGTTTATAAAAGTAGCGGCCTTCAAAGGTGTTACCGCCCTGCACGACCTCCAGGACAATCGCCTGCGAGCCCAGCATGCCGCTGTAAAGCGCCCCGCTGACATCAGTTCTGTCCGAAGGATTTCCTTGCTTCCGCGCACCCCCGCCCGCCTGCATCGCCTCCGCGGTGATAGCAAAGCTGGAAGCGAAAACTAGGGCGGCAACGGTCAAAACCGTCATGCATTGTATAGGTTTCATGGTCATCGATGATACAAGATGCCGGCATTGCCTGGTGGCGCCCGATCTCCAGTTTTTTATCATTGCACACCTGGCCGGACCAGCCGTTTCCATCGCATGAGCGCATGAATCCGCCACCAAGGTGGAAGCCCCGGACTTCGGTCCGGGGGAGTGGGCTTTCTAGCCCACGGTAAAAATACGGCTCGATAAGAACAGCGCTTCAGCGCTGGTGGCGCCGCAGAGGAAGCGGGAGAACTGCGGAGTCAGTCGGCCTTCTAAAGCTGGTTACACAGAGCGATTGTGTCTGAGAGCCCACGATGACCTACATCCCCACTCACCCCATTCTTCGTTTCCCTTTGCGACCATAGCGCCCTTTGCGATAAAAGTTCTTAGCTAACTGCCAATTGCTATTTGCTATCTGCTAGCTTCCCACAAAATCCGCAAACCATCCCGGCCCCGCCGACGACACAACTACGATCTTCTGGCACACCGGCACGGCATGGTCATAAGCTTCCCCCGCCTCAGGCATGAAGGCCGCCTCATCCATGAACAGCCCCCACGGATGATACGACCGGATCTGGTCTCCACCACCAGGGATACCGATAATTCGGCTGCCATTGGCAAATTCCAGCTCCCCATCCGCCATCTGCCGCAGACTCTTGGCCAGCGGATAGGCTTTCCGCAACTCAGGCGCCTGGCGTTCATAAAGGGTCTTGGCATAGCCCACCAGTTCGAAGGCTTTGTCTTCCTTCTGGGACTGAAATAGTATTTCGATGCCCTCGGTGGTCATGGCCGTGTGAGTAAAGAGGCCGGCAAAGAGCCATGAGATCATCATGTCCCGCGATTTCTCGATGAACAGTGTGGGCTCCCGCTGAAGGGCCTCCATCAGCGGGCGGAAATATGGCTTGTCAGGAAACGGGCGATAGGGGGACTTGGCCTTCGCCTCTCGCCAGTGGCTGTCCCGAGTCTGGGTGTGATTCTGAAGCCAAATCAGTGGATCGGCGATTATCCCCGCGATCCGTGCCCTCTCTTCCCGTTCCTCGTTCCCTCTCTGCTCCGCCTCGCGCTTCCTGGTTTGTTCCTGTTCCAGCAGCCGTGCCTGCAGTTCCTCCACCGTCTCTGTCTCCGCCGCCGATGTCTGCTTCACTCTGCTCGAAAACTGCTTGTGCCAGTTGTAAACCGTCGCCTTGTCCAGCTCCAGCAATCGCGCCACCTCCGCCACGCTCTTCCCGCTTTCCACCTCCCGGACAGCCGCGATCTTGAACTCATCGTCAAACCTCTTCCACGGCCTGAGGACACTCCCCGCCGCCACCCCTTCACCACCGCCGCTCCTCGCCTCCCCGCTTCTCTGTGCCGGTCCCCACGCCGGGCCGCGCAGCTTCTTGTACCACCGATAAAGCAGGCTACGCTGGATCCCAATCGTACGTTCGACCGCGGTCACGCTCCCGCACCGCTCAATCTCCCGCACCACCGTCAGCTTGTACTCCTCGCTGTATTTCTTCAGCACCCGAATAAAACCCGACCCCCAAAAGCAAACCGCGAGGCTGCCACCATGCAACCTCGCGGAAAAATTAAAATTCTTGTCATGGTGAGATAATCTCAACCCGATTGTCATGTTGAGGTGAGCCCGCAACGCGGGCGAACCGAAACACCCCTGTACTTTTCAACCCCGCGATCGCAGCCTCGATCGAACCAGGTATCATTCCCGCACCGGCGTCAGCCGCTGCCAGCATTTCAGTGCCCTCTCCCTTGCCGCCGCGCTAACTCCGACTGCTGTCTTAACGCTTTCACCTTCCGCCATGTACTCTCAGAGGCCCACAAAGTTATCCTTCGTCCTTCTCTAGAGAAATGATAAAGATGAACGCCGCAAGGACGCCCACAGCGCCTTATCCACTGCGTCGGGTACCCTAAGAGATTGACTCTTGCTCAATTATCTTCGTCCGAACCGGCCGCAACCGTGCGCATCCCGGCAAACGGCTCGGTATTAACTGGAATGATCCCAAATTCCAGTGGTCGAAACCGCCAGCCAACAATACCATCGCAGGCTTCGGCAATCGGGCGTCAGCGCAACGGGCAATTTTCATGAGAACCCGTTTGTCCTTATTAGAAAGGGCTGGGGGACCATCAGGATGAGTGTGCCAGTCAGCCACATACGTATGAAGCCGATTCGATTGTTGATAGCACCTCGCGATTTCAGCGTGCTGAAATTCCAGGTCGGGCGAGAAGGCGGTTGTGGTGTGCTTTGCATTCGGCCCTGGCCCAATCACATCGGTAATCACTAACTCAGACTCTCCCTGGCTGAAATAGCCCATTAGAACGCCTCCCGTCTCGTAAGGCGCCATGCGTTCAGCCTCACATCGCATGTCATCGATCCGCTGGCTCGGAATCCAAACTAGGTCTAATGATTGGTACATTTTGGATGTCTCTTCAGGGCACGGATTTCCCAAGTAGGGGCCACCACCTGGCCTTTTTCGTCGCGCAGCCGAAGTATGGCTACATCGAAAGCCATATCCGGGTAACCACCTTGTTGGCCAGCGGCCAGTACGCCTATCGAGGCACGGACGCCAAAAAGGGGAACGTTCAAGAGATCAAAGCCTGCACCGGTGAAAGTAGGGTCACTGCAGCCCGCTGGCCGAATCTCCCCCACAGGATCTTCCGGCGGCTCTGGAATCAACCCGTCAGCGCGAGCATGAAGAAGACACGTCCAACAGCCATCAGTGCGCCCCGGAACTGCACGCACCACACGCCCGCCCCAACCTCCATGCGTTGCCGCGGCGGCCACGTAAGGGATTTTCTCTTTTCGGCACAGCTCAGACACTAAATAATGTATGCCGTCCTCCGCGGTGGCATCATAAACGAGATCGACACCGTGTAAAAACCTATTGGCCTCTTCCAGGTCGGTTCCACCGAGACCGGGAACTCCGCCAAATTTACAAACGAATGTTTCTACATCTGTATATGGGTAATTGTCGCGGACGAACTCCTTCAGCACCGTTGCTTTTTGTTTACCCGCCACGCTAAGCCCGAGAGGCCATCTCATCGTCGTCGCGGGTTCAACTATGTCCTCATCCATGACCCGAATATTCCCAACACCAGCCCGAACAAACTCAAGGGCACTCGGCATGCCGACACAGCCCAGACCAATAATCGCGACCGTGCGTGCATGAAGCGATTCCAGTTCTGGTGACCGCACGACCATATCTTTCAGGCCAGCTCGCGCAGTGCGTTGGTAATTCATCACAAAGTACCTACCTCTACGGAAACCCTTAACGTCGATTTGAGAACTCGCCACAAATGACCAGCCATCACCCGCTTTTCGATACTCAATTTCTTCTGGAGAGATGCTGGCCACAATTTCAAGTTGCTCAAGACTTGGCCGCATAGCCCCGCCCATGGTTGATCTAGCGTAAAGGCTTCGCGCAACCCGAAAAAACTCGCGCGCGCTCTGCTCTATGATCGGCTCATCAGTCCGCACCCACCGGCCTCTGACGATACGCTTTTCAAAGCGTGACCTAATGGCATCGGCACAGCGCGTCAAGACTCTTCCCGACTCGTCGCACACTTCCAACACCGCACCGCGAATGGCACCTCCCGTATCAGCGTCAATTCCAATGGACAGGAAACCGCATTTTATACCTGCGTCCACCTTCCACTCACCATCGATCAGAATCAGAGATTCCGGCGCATAAGGAAGATACGCACTAACTGGCTCGCCCTGGGGCTCCTCAATGCCATCTGGTGCATCAATTCCTTCCTCGCCGGCTGCGGCCAGCAGATTCGGCAACTGCTCTCGAAGGAGACCGGCTAACGTATCATCAACATGCCATGCAACACTCGCCCGGCCAATGAGACATAGATTCTTTGAGAAAGGGTGCTGGTGCCTTTTGAGCGCCAGATCTGGCGCAAATACCTCTATTCTTGTGTATGGGAAGAATGGCGAATAGCGGCCCTGTAATTTTTGTGGTGAGCCAAAGATTTCCACGCTCAGCTCTATTTCGAGTACGCCTCGGCGAACATTTTGCGATCTTACAACGGGCTTATACCCGGCGGAACGAAGCGCTTCAATCTCGTAGTCAAAGCGCTCTGGAAACACCTTCCACCATGGTTCCATCAACCAACTTCCCGGCCAGGCGGCTTCGGTGGCTTATGCGGGCCTGGCGGATGTTCGGGCTTAGGCGGTTTCTCTCGTTCTTGCTCTGGTTTTTCCCTTGGTCCCTTCGGTTCATCGCCCTTCTGTGACATAACGTTCCTCCGGCTAACATTCTAAACCAGATGGCAATGCTCAGACCATCTCGATTTATGGAATCGCGATCTTCCGTACCTCCTCGGTGAGTAGCCAGTTGCGCACTGCCAACAGGCTTCGTATAACTTGAGCTCATCGCAAATCCAGGAATGGAGATCGTCTTCTCCATAGCCATTACCTGCCATTACCATATAATGACAATAACTTATCCGAGAGTGAGTAAGATGCCTGGTAAGAAGATCGTGAAACTGCCGCAGAGCGTCGTATTCGTGCTGGCGCCTTCACCTCATCCCTGAAAAAACGGGCATAGCAGCATAGTCGTCTTTTACCTGCTTAAGTCCCGCCCTCTTGAACCGCCGCAAAATCGCAGCGCGTATCGCGACCGGATTCCTTCCCGGGGCTTTGACCTCCTTCAGCGTCGCTACAATCAGGTCGCGAATGTCGTGATTCACCCTGGTGATCAATGGCCGCCGCTCCTCGGGTATAGCTCCCGCCACGAAATCCTGTTCGGCCTGTAATGTACGCAGTGCCTGCGCAGGTGACATCTGCCGCTTTTGGGCCGCAGGGAAGTGCCCGGCTGCCATCGGAGGACAGAGAAAAATGCCACTCACCACGGCAATTGCTATAAATCAGCTAAGACATCTCGATAACTTCACGGCAGTCTCCTGCTAACGTCGAACCTAGAATGGCAATCCGCATGCCAATCGGTTCTGTCGTCTTTTACCGAGTTATCCGGAAGAATCGGGATGGCACCCCTGTGTCAAACCAGACCCACAACGAGTCGAGTTAGACACGAACAGCAATCTGCGATGCACTTCCGTTTTATGGTTTTCCGCAATTCCCCACCATCCGTTTGCTCCCGAGTCGCGCTTTCACCCGCGGCATGATGGCCTTCAACACCAGATTCCCAGGGTGCCCATCAGTTTCCATCGCATACTTGCGCCTGGTATTGAACCTGTCCGCCAGCACAAATCCCTTGCTCCCTGGACAAAGCTCATAACTGCTGATCTGGTAACGATGATCGTCAAACCGGGTCTCATGGTCCAAATCCCAGACCGTATTGGCGACTGTCAGGGCCCCAATCCTCGAGTTTGCGGTGCCACGCCAATAGAGAAACTGGTCTTCATCGCTCACATAGACAAACGGCAGAAGGTTCACAAGCTGACCGCCCGCACTGAGCCCCAGCACGGCCACCATCCGCATGGAGCCGGTCACTCCGTTGACAGTTGCCATCAACAGCACGCCGGATCTCCTGTCTCCGATATCCAGTACTTCGGCCGTCGTGGGCTGGCCGAATTTGCGATCAGCTACAGTTTCGAAGCATGAAGAGGCTGGGGCGCCCACCAGGCATGCTCTACTAGCCGTCGCAATCTCACTCTCAGGGCCGCTCTCGCTACCAGGGGTAACTTCAATCGTTACCACTCCGGACGCACCCACCATGTTCTTCACTTCCATCGCAAATGGAAGGTTGGGCTTCCCCATCCTCGCTGCATCCGCAGCCCATGCGCTGCCTCCGGCGCTCATTCCCATCACACCGATGGCGACCGTCAACACCCAGTTTGCTGTTTGAGTAAACTTCATAGATGCGGACAACTCATCCCTTCATTTTCGATTGAACTTGACTTCTGCCGTAGTGCAACTTGAGGGCCATTTTCTTCGGTGTGTGCGCCAATCGCTGCATTCATGGTTGTTGCTTGGTTGTGCGGCAGTCAGGCCATTGTTACAAATCAGACCGCATGTCTCGCAATGAAGGCTAGTCTCCAATTTCAGACAGTCGAGCGTGTCAAAACTGACGCAAGAAGCCTCTTACGTTCGGGATGCACCTGTAGCTGGCCGTGCATGTTTTATGGCTTTGGGTTTCGCCGTGTGCCTGGCTTGTGGTTTTGCGGTCGATGGCCTACTACGTAGGTGAAGACCCATGTAGCCCACATGGGCATCTTCTACCAATTGCCTTTGTGCCTCGGTCAAGTCTCCCATTTTAGCGCTTTCTGTGATGCTCAATCTCCTGGCCAGATCGGCAACATATGCCTTCTGTTGCGCGGAATCCATCCCTGCGGTCCAACTGCCGGCGACTTGGGCCAAAGTGCGATCCGGCTTGTAGATGATCTTGCCTCCGATTCCGCTTTCGTGCTTCTGTTGGACTCTATACAGCGCTTCCATTTGGGACGGCGTGAATCCTGATATTTTCTTATCAGCGGTAACTCCAGCAGCCTTGGCGATATCAGCAATATATTTATCTTGAACCGCTTTTGGGTCCCCTGACGTCCACAATCGTACGGCGGCATCCAGGCTCTTATCCTGATACCTCTTGTCCTTCCAAAGATCGCTTTGTGCCTTTAAACCAGTTTGCCAGTCTGGGAAGATAGCAAAACCATCAGAATCTCTCCCGATGGCTCCGTGTTGGCGCGCAATCGGCCCCATCTTGATGTTGCTGGGATTGTTGTTGCGGAAACTTCGGTGGCCGCCCTGGAATGTGTAGTCGGAATAATCAGTCTTGCGCGAACGATTCAAGAGACCCCGATCTGGGTCGACTGTACTCGCACGAGGCGCAGGCTTACTTGCTGGTGTAATTTTGTGATTCGCCGGCAAAGCTGGAGTTGCAGCCGCTGGCCGGCCGGACTGGTCCGCAGTGGACGGTCGTCCGCTTGGCGCAACCGGCTTGGCTGCCGCCACACCATCACGGTTCGACGACTTTTGTTCGGCGCCTGAAACCGCGTTCGCCGGCGCAGACGTCGGCATCGTGGTTTTCTTCGAGTCCTGCATCAATCCATCCAGTCCCGCTAAGGGCCGCCGCAGATCAACCACGCGCAGTAGCGGGGCAACAACGTCCGGCTCCTTCGCTGATCGGGGAATCACCGATGGTGCTGTCTGCTGTGCTTTCATGTCGACAATCCGCTCACCGATCGACGGCGGCCCCCCGCCCTGCGCTGCCGTACGTCCTTCCTCTAAACCAGTCGCCTCCGGCACAAAACCCGAATGTAACGCCTGATTAAACAACGGATAGCTGTACCCGGCGTCCGTAGCCCCCTGATTGAGGCTTGATTCCTGATCTGCTTCCTGATCGTCGAATCCCATAATCTGTTGCTTCCTCCAAGAAAGAACTGTCCAATCAAGCGGACATTTACCCTTCCACACCTTCGGCTTCTTTCGTGCCCCAGCGCTTTTGTGGTGAATTCCCCCCATGCGCCAAACAGGCCCGCCACATCCGTGGCGAGCCTGTTAAAAGTTCAATCAATTTGGTTTTAAATTCCTGACCATCTCAGTCCAGACAATTCACGTTCATTCGCGTCAATTCGCGGCTAACTGGTTCTAGTTGCAGCCACGCCAAACTGCCGGGGCTGTTGCCGGAAGGCCCTGAGATTTTGCTGCGGCCCGCCCATGCTGCCAGGATATCGCAGGATCCCATCGTCCTGTCGCCAGACTTCCGGCTGGACCGTCGCCCCGCCGCCTCCGCTTGCCGGATCTGTTGTCGTCATTGGTTTGGCAACCACCCTGTCCCGCATGTTTCGATAGTCTTCCATCGCGTGATCGTATTTCCCGTTCGTCGCTCCCCGGCCCGTGTACGTTACCGGCCCCCGGTGCGCCATTCCTTGCAGGAAGTTGTTGGCAATCCCCAGCAACCGGTGACCGATGCCCATCTTATATTGCGCATCATTGCGGTCTGGAGGCATTGGAGCTATGCCCCCGGCGCCCTGATCGACGCCGGTCTTTACCCCCGTGTTGAGGTCCATCGCTCCACGGCCTGCCATATTGGTCATATCAAATCCCATTGGTCTTCTCCATTGTCAAAATCATTCCAGCCCCATGTTTTCTCCGCGCTCTCTGCGGTTCAATTTTTTGATCTTCCTTTGCGGCCTTGGCGTACTTTGCGGTGGATTCTTTTTGGTTGTGGCTACGTGCCTCCGTGGTGTGCTTTTGTTTTTACGGCTTACCCGCAAAGCCCGCGCCTACCGCCGCCGCGCCGCTGATGAGGTTCCCGGTGATCGAATCCCAGAAGCCCGGCTGCGCCGCCGTCTGTGCCTGTGAGCCCAGCGCAGCATCGCGTCCTCCGGTGGCCGTGCCGTAGATGCGCGAGAAAACATCGGCCGGAATCGCCGAAGCATTCACCCCGTACTGCCCATAGGCGTTCTCTTTGTCGAACCTGTTCTCTTCCGCCTTGGCTTCGTTCAGCGACTCGTCCCGGCGTCCCGCCCGGCTGGCTTCTTCCGCCGCCGATACCATCTGTGCTGTGGTGCCTTCTCCCGTGCGCGTTCCCAGATTGCGGAAGTAGTCTTCGGTCGCGCCCTGGCCGCCGGCCGCGTTGGCCGCAAACAGATTGTTGAAAGTCTGTGAGTACTGCCCACCCTGCTTGTACGGATCAGCCGCCAGATAGTCCGCCAGCCGCTGCTGATACAGGGCCACATTTTTCTCCGTGTCGCCCAGCGCCTGCCGCGCCTGCGCAGAGGACTCCTGCTGCGCCGCCCGCGCATCCGCATTCGCCTGCTTATTTTCGCTCCGTCCCATCTCAGTTAGTCTCCTTAGGCTCTTTGGTTTTCTCTGCGTCCCCTGCGCTCTCCGCCATTCAATCTTTCGATCTCCCTTTGCGTCCGTGGCGTCCTTTACGGTGGATTTTCCTCCGTATTGCCAACCATCAGAACCTTCGCGGCTCGCGATGATTTTTCCGCCACCTCACAACCCCAAAAACCTCTGTTGCCTCTGTTCCTCTGTTCCTCTGTGTTGCAAAGGTTTTCGTTGCAACTCGTTGCGCTGTGCCTCCGTGGTGAGATTTTGTTCTCAGTCTCCCAACTCACTAAAATCCACCCCGAAGATCTCAAACGCCGTCCACTTCCTGATCGGCGGAAACTTCCGCAGAAACCTTCCCATGGTCGCCGCAAACTTCTTCGGCGTCAGCCCCCACCCCGTCCGCATCCCCTTGGATTTCAACCACTGCGATAGCTTCGCCATCTCCGGCGCCAACGACTTCATCACTTCTTCATCGCCGGTCACCAGGCAATACTCCGCCACCGCCTCCACGTGATAAAAGCCCACGATCTTCCCATCGCGCTCCGCCACCCGCACCGCCATCGTAGGCGGCCGAGTCAGGTCTGGACGGTCCACCTTCACCCCCGTCCCCTCATATCGCCGCTCCTGCTCGTCCCACAATGCATGCAGCCGCGCCATGTCCTCCGGCAACCCCTGCCGCCAGATCACCTCTCCGTGCCTACGCATTACCATGATGAAATTCCTTGTATCCACGCGCAAACTCACAGCCCCAATCCGCGTTCATCCGCGCATATCCGCGGTAAGTCTCTTCTTCACTTCTGTTCCGATTCGTGTTCATTCGTGTCAATTCGTGGCCGAATTGTTTTCGTTACGCCTCTAGGCAACAAGAACTCCCGGATTGGCTCTCTTGAACTCCTCCCCAATCCGCGTTCATCCGCGCATATCCGCGGTAAGTCTCTTCTTCTTTCTGTTTTAATTCGCGTTAATTCGCGGCCAACCGCTTCAGAAACTCCTCCGCCGCCAGATGTGACGTATGCCGCCGCACCGCTTCTTCTTTTTCCCAAGCAACCCGCCGTTCCAGCTCTTCCTGGCTGTAGAGCCCTGGGTTCTGTATATGGACGGAATGTTCATGCTCCTCGCAGCACTTCACCACAAACGTGATGCCGCCGGTCGCCTTGTGCCGCGACACCTGATGCAAGCTCGTCTTGTGTTCGCTCATTTCAGTGCCAACGCTGCGTTGTGGCTGACCAGCCCATCGCTGAAAAACAACCGGCTGCCATCGAGAATGAGC
>Ga0210403_10001485_pt1 | contig 22177 bp, 18 predicted proteins | sample IncBWC19MmetaG_FD_150863 | JGI IMG/M metagenome (GOLD analysis project Ga0210403, IMG submission 150863) | Forest soil microbial communities from Barre Woods Harvard Forest LTER site, Petersham, Massachusetts, United States - Inc-BW-C-19-M | ecosystem: Environmental > Terrestrial > Soil >... | reverse complement strand
GACCAGCTCTCTCATCCAGCAGGATGTTAGGATGATGCTGACCTAGCGACAGCAGTCAATAGCTCGTAGGGTGAATTATCCGGAGGCGTAATCCACCGCTCTCTCGTCGAACCTTGCTTGCAATGGCGGGTTACGCTTTGGCTAACCCGCCCTATAGGCTCCGCATTGACAGAGGTCCGCATCTCATCGACGGTTGGCCACCCAAAGACGTCCTGAATAAACCTCGGGGAAGAGCGATGCCCAGGAGCGTTTCACGCCGCGCGCTGCTCGCCGGAATCGCCGCCGCGCCGTTCGTCCGCAGCGCGAGCGCGGAAAGCGCGCCGTGGCCCACTCGCCCGGTGCAGGTGATGGTGCCTTATCCGCCGGCCGGCGGCGCCGACACCACGGCTCGGATTCTCTACGCCAAGGTCGGCGCCATCCTGGGACAGCAGTTCGTCATCGAAAATCGCGGCGGGGCGGGCGGCACCATCGGCGAAGCCATGGTCGCGAAGGCGGCTCCCGACGGCTACTCCATCCTGCATGACGGCACCGCGTATTCGGTCAACGGCGCGCTCTATTCGAACCTTTCATTCGACTACAACAGGGATTTCGATCCCGTCGCTCTGGTGTCGCTGGTGCCGAATATCCTGGTGGTGACGCCATCGCTGCCGGTGAACAGTTTTGCCGACGTCATCGCCTATGCCAAGGCCGCGCCTGACGGGATCGACATGGCGTCCTCCGGCAACGGTACGCTGCAGCATCTGTCCCTCGAAATGTTTCGCTTCATGACCGGGGCCAAGGTGAACCATGTGCCCTATCGCGGCGGCGGCCCGGCGCTGAACGATGTCATGGGCGGGCAGGTGAAGCTGTTCTTCTCCAATGGATCGTCGGTGGTCGGGATCATCCAGGGCGGCAAGGTCAAGGCCATCGCCCATACCGGCAAGGGCCGGCTGAAGAGCCTGCCCGACATTCCGCCGGCCTCCGACACGCTGCCCGGTTTCGAGGCCTACGAATGGAACGGCGTGTTCGTGCCGCATGGCACGCCAGCGGCGATCGTCCGCACCCTCAACGGCGCGATCAACGAAGCGATCCGCGGGCCTGATATCAAGGAGCGCTTCGAGCAGCTCAACATCGAGACCCGGCCGAACACGCCGGAAGAATTCCGCGCCTTCGTCCGGGACCAGATGGAGCGCTGGGGCAAGGTGGTGAAGGAAGCCAACATCAAGCTCGGTTGAGCGGGCTGTGTCATAAGCGGTCGATCCCCTCATCCCGAGGAGGCGCGTAAGCGGCGTCTCGATGGATCAGGCCACCATCGGAGCCTCATGGTTCTCCCGGCGATGCGAAGCATCGTCCGGAGACCGTGCGGACGGGCCTCCTCCGTCGCCCTGGTGTCGCTGGTGCTGAACATATTGGTGGTGACGCCACCCTTGCCGGTGAGCACTTTTGCCGATGTCATCGCCTCTGCCAAGGCCGCTCCCGACGGCATCGACATGGCTTCCTCCCTTCGTGATCAGATTACCAGGTTCGTAAAGAATGGTTCGGTGATCTCAGCGACTGACGGCTCCCTCTCGTCAGAAATGACGACGGTTACAAATTCGTTTTTGCAGTTCCAGCAGTGCCAAAGATTTTGGAATTCCTGCGCTTTGACGCGCTCATGCCACTCGAGGTGGACTAACTCAGAACCACACTGAGGGCATTTTTCTGGATGTGGTATTGAAACCGATGCCACGTGGAACCTCCCTTGTTTCTTATGTGCAGCGTGCAATTTCTGGCGGTCTCGGAAATGATCTAAATCAAATCGTTTGGGCGACGGGCCAGATTATCGGGGCGCCGCTCCGGAGCGAATTTTCGGCAACTTGGTCATTTCCCGATGTGGGATGGGTCAAAGGCAGATATTCCCGGGTTTTCAAAGCGTGTCTGGCGGCCCGGACCTGCGCCAAAACCACAATTTTCGCGAGCGAAATCAAGCCGATTTGGGCAGTCCAGCCCTTCGCGCAAAAAATTTCGCTTAACCCGTCGGGCAAATCAGTGATTTTAGTTGGCGCGTCTCACGCGAATGAGGGGCGGCTCGCGATCGTCACGAACGTTGCGGTGAGATGCGGTGGACGCGATGTGCGCGACTGACGAGCGCGCGCAAGGCGGACGGCGAAGTCGTGTGGTCCTGGCGCCCCGATGCTGGCGCCAAGTTTCGCGGGTGGCGACATCCGCGAAGTGACGGTGGCAAAAAAAGCCCGGTCACCGGGGAGAGCGCGAAGTAAGCCGTAAACCACCGCGCAGGGAAGGCCGGGTTGTTCCCGGTTTCACCTGTGGTCCTACCCCCGTGCTTCCTGTTGCACGGGACCCATGGGTGCAATCGGCGCCCGGCTTTCCCTGCGCCCTCTGCTTGGTGAGGGTGAAAAATGACGCAGACCTCGGACGATTCAGGTCGCGAGAACGCGGACCCATACCCTTACGCCGTTTGACACGTTGAATCAGGAAATGCCAAAAGTTGCGTCTCTGGATTGCGTATGCCTGGCGATCGCGGCTACTAGAGCATGATCCGGAAAAGTGTGGAGCGGTTTTCCGAAAAGATCATGCTCAAACAAAAAGATAGAGCGGGATGACGATTCGAAGAAAAGTCATCGCGCTCTAATCCTCACGCACCTCCGGCGCCTCGCTTCGGCCGGCGCGCGGCTCTCACCGTCGTGGAATTGGTCACGTGCTCTCGGATGTACTGAAGCGCAAGGATATCCATAGCTTCTTCAGCCGCTCGGCGTTTGACAAGGGTTACTCCTATCAGGCGCAAGGACGCGTCACGGAGTTGGAGATCAGCGACGACCTGACCCGCATCCGCGCCAAGGTGCGCGGAAGCGCGCCGAAGCCCTATCGCGTGGATATCCGGCTGGATTTCAGTCGGGATCGGCTCGCCGATCTCGATGGCGGATGCAGCTGCCCGATGGCGGAAAATTGCAAGCATGTGGCGGCAACCATGCTTGAAGTCCTGAGCGAAAAGACACCCTCGGCGGAGCCGGTGTTGCCGCGCGGGCGAGAGGCGGCTCCCAGCCATGCTCCGACTCAGCCTGTGCTGTCGTTCGAGGTCGACACCTGGCTTGAAAATGTCGGCAAGGCGGTACGGGACGATCATTATCCCGCCGAGCTGAACCAGCGTCTGCTCTATCGTCTGCATCCGTCTCATGAAGGGGAACAGACGCCTCTGTTGGCGGTGTCGCTGCTCTCGGTGCGCGTGCTGAAAGGCGGGCGCCTGTCCGACAACTATACGCAACCCGGCATGTCGGATTTCCTGCCTGAGCGTGCGCCGAAATATTACCGCGCCTCGGACATCGATATTATGGCACAGCTCTCGGGTCGGTCCAGGGCCTACGGCTACAGGCAGGCGCCGCAGACGGCCGAATTGCTGCAACGGATCATCGCGACGGGCCGTGCGTATTGGCTTGATCACCAGCGACCGCCGTTGAAGTGGGGAGACAAGCGCGAAGGACGCATCGAATGGCGCCAGGCAAGCAAGCGTGGCGTTGCTCCCTGCCTCATCGTGCCGGAAACGACGGTGCTGAACGCCGAGCCTCCGGTCTATGTCGACGAGGCTGCCGGGATCATCGGGCCGGTCGCGCTCGATCTGCCGCCGCTGCTGGCTTGCCAGCTGCTGTCGGCACCGGCGATTCCGCGCGATCAGGTCGCGGAGGTGTCGCGTCGTCTTGGCCAGAAACTGCCGGAGCGTCATCACGGCCTGTTGCCTTCGACCCCGGCGCCCTCGGTGCAGATTGACGAGGAACCGGTTCCAATACTTCGTCTCAAGCTGGGTCGTCCGGGCGCGAACTCGTACTATTATTACGACAGGCGTGAAAAACCCGGACCGGTCCCGATTGCTCATCTCAGCTTCCGCTATGGTCCGATCGAGATCGAGGGATCGGAAAGGCCGAGCCGCCTGGAGGCGTTTCAATCCGGTCAGGTCTATGTCGTCCAGCGACGACAACCGAATGAGAGGAGCGCACGCAAACGCCTCGCCGAATTCGATTTTGTCGAGGCGAGGTCCATGTATTCCTTTCTTGATGTCGGCCATGCCCACGACCTTGCGATGGCCGAGCCCCACGGATGGCTTGATTTCATCAATTTTCATGCGGCGAAACTGCAGGCGGAAGGTTTTGAAATCCGTATCGAGGACGACTTCCCCTATCATCTCGCGACGCCATCAGGCGACATCGATGCGGAGTTGGAATCGAGCGGCATCGATTGGTTCGAATTGGCATTGGGCATCGAGATCGACGGTGAGCGGCGCGACCTCGCACCAATCGTGGCGGCATTGGTTGCGGCGCCCGACTTCAGTCCTGAATTGATCAAACAGCTTGCCGAAGAAGGCGGGCATTTCTACCTGCCACTTGCCGATGGCCGCCATCTTTCGCTCGCCGCTGATCGCTTCCTTCCGCTGGTGCTGGCGCTTCACAGTCTGCGATTGAGCGGCGTGTCCGTCGATGGGCAGGCGAAGATCAAGCTGTCCCGCGCGGATGTCGTACCGCTGGTGGCTCTGGAGAACGAGAAATTTGCGTTTCGGTGCGCCGACAATCTTCGTCGTCTTGCCGGCCTGCTTCAGGCCCGCGGATTGGTCGAGCCGCGCCTGCCGGAGAGCTTTTGCGTCGAACTTAGGCCCTACCAGGCGCAAGGCGTCGCGTGGCTTGACCTGCTCCGCGAGAGCGGCCTGGGCGGGGTGCTCGCAGACGATATGGGGCTTGGCAAGACCGTCCAAGTCCTCGCGCTGCTGGCGCTGGAAAAGGCGCGGGGCAATCTCACAGAGCCGGCGCTGATCGTCGGGCCGACCAGCCTGACGACCAATTGGTTCAACGAAGCGCAGAGATTTGCGCCGGACCTGAAAGTCCTCGTGCTGCACGGCTCCGACCGCAAGCAGAAGTTTGCGACCATTTCCGAGCATGACGTTGTCATAACAACCTATCCCCTCATCGCGCGGGATCGTGAGGTGCTGTTGACACGCGATTGGCATATGGCCGTGCTGGACGAAGCGCAAATGGTGAAGAATCCCGATGCGGCGACGACCCGCTGGTTGCGCGAGGTCAAGGCACGCCACCGCTTCTGCCTGACTGGAACGCCGATGGAAAATCATCTCGGCGAGCTCTGGTCGATCATGAGCTTCGTCAATCCGGGTTACCTCGGCGACAAGGCCGCCTTCTCCCGGCAGTGGCGCATTCCGATCGAGAAGCGCGCCGACAAGGCGCGGGCGGCGGTGCTGGCTCAACGGGTCAAGCCATTCCTGCTGCGCCGGACCAAGGCCGAAGTGGCCGCGGAACTGCCCGCCAAGAGCGAGATCGTCGAGCAAATCGTGCTGGAGGGCAGTCAGCGCGATCTCTATGACTCGATCCGCCTGTCGATGTCGGACAAGGTCCGCAAGGCCATCCAGGAGCGCGGCTTGGCCAGGAGCCACATCATTGTGCTTGAAGCGCTGCTCAGGCTGCGGCAGGTCTGCTGCGATCCGACACTCCTGAAACTCGACGACGGCATCGAACGAGAATCGGCCAAGCTCGACCGCTTGCTGGAAATGGTGCTGGAGCTATTGAGCGAAGGCCGCAAGATCATCGTTTTCTCGCAATTTTCGTCGATGCTCGATCTGATCCGACGACGCCTCGATGCCGAACGGGTTCGCTACAGTATCCTGACCGGCGAAACCAGGGATCGCAAAAGTGCGATTGACGGTTTCCAGAACGGCGCGAGCGATGTTTTCCTGGTCAGCCTGAAGGCGGGCGGCGTCGGGCTCAACCTGACGGCGGCAGACACCGTGATGATCTTCGATCCCTGGTGGAATCCCGCCGTGGAGGAACAGGCCATCGACCGTGCGCATCGTATCGGGCAGGACAAGGCGGTTTTCGTCTATCGGCTTGTGGCCGCGGGCACGATCGAGGAGAAAATGGACGAGCTCAAGGCCAGAAAGCGCGCGCTGGCCGACAGCCTGTTCGATCGCGAGGGGCGCATCGCTTCGGCGCTGACGGAAGAAGATGTGCGTAGCTTGTTTGATGCGTAGGGCGGGGGTGTACGCGCGGACAGGGCGCCTGTTGGCGAGCAAGCCGTCGGGGCGATCGAGTGGAAATGATTCACTGATCTGTCACAATCGGCGGTCCGCGATTGTCATCGCAGGTCTCTTGCGATGAGGCCTGTCTTGTTGTTGTCTGGTGACGCATCGTCCAAAGGTTGCAAGCGATCGGCGATGCTGACGCGGAGAGCGGGCCATGAATCGTTACTGCATGTTCAAGGGTGTCGTGGTCAACGCCGCGCCGTTCAAGCCCGAATATCCCGGCAGCCCGCACTACGTGGTCAGCGTCAAGGGCGACGACGGCGATCTCTTCAAGATCGTCATCAACTCCGCATCCGACACCGTCGGTCAGGACGGCAACAACAACGTCTATTTCTATGCCGACCTGAATTTCGTCGACCCGGTGAATGACAAGCTCAGCCAGATCGGTCATGGCCTTCACACGGACGATTTTCCCCGGCTCGATTACTGGCAGGACCGCAGCCTGCTGGACATCAGGCGCATGCGCCCGATCCCGTTCAGGGACGAGGAGGGCAACCGCGTCGACGTCAACGACACGATCGACGACGTGCTGACGATCGACACCGACAAGCCGCCGCAGTCGCTGCCCTACGACAATGGCAACGGGCAGCTTCACAACCGCGATTTCTTTTCGCCGACCGACAACAACGTGATCGTCTATGGTTTTGGCTTCCTGTTCCAGCCCAAGGAGGACGGCCTGCACGAAACCCATATGAATCAGGGCAACCCCCGCGGCAGGCACTTCAGGGAGAACGGCGCATTCCAGGATGGCGCCGTCATCGTGGAGCGCGCCGGCAGTTTTGCGGCTCTCTTCACCGCCTTTCAGACGCAGTGCCTGCCGACGGACGCCCGCGGGGTCCCGGTGCACGATGCGTTGCCGCTGCCCGAGTTCATCCGCAGCTGAAGGCGCGGCAGATACGGTGAGCCAGATCGCGATCGACGAGGATGGGTCCGCGCTTCAACAGTCCTCACGCTGCTCAGGCCCCTCGCTTCGGCCGGCGGACGGCTCTCACTTTGCCGCTGTTTCCGCCTCCGCAAAAGAACCGATCGCTGCCGTCGGTTTCAAGCCCCGAGACGGCGAGGCCGGGCGGCATCTCGATCTTCTCCAGCAGCTCTCCCGTGTTGGGATCGATCCGCCGCAGGTCGCTTTGGTCGGCTTCCCAGGTGCCGTGCCACAGCTCGCCATCGACCCAGGTGACACCGGTAACGAAGCGGCTGGACTGGATGGTGCGCAGTACCTTGCCGGTCTCGGGATCGACCTGATGGATCTTCCGCTCCCGGTACACGCCCACCCAGAGCGAGCCTTCGGCCCAGGCGAGGCCGGAGTCGCCGCCGCCGCCCGGCGCCGGGATCGAGGCGAGCACGCGGCCGCTCTTCGGATCGACCTTCTGGATGCGGTCCTCGGCGATCTGGAACAGATGCTCGCCGTCGAACGCGGTGCCCGCGTGCCCTGCGACGTCGAGCGTGCGCAGCCTCTTGCCGCTCTCCGGATCGAAAACGTTCAGCCGGTCGCCGGACGCGAACCAGACATGCTTGCCGTCGAACGAGACGCCGGCGACCTTATCGGCCTCGGGGAAGGGCCCGTATTCGCGGATGATCTCTGCCTTTGATGTTTTCATTGTTCCATCCTACCCGCCCGGAAGCGGTGCCGTGAGTAACAAGGTCGTCGCGAATCCGGGGAGCGGCGGCGTCATCCAGCGCCGGGCCCGGCCGCGGCCGAAAGGCTGCACCTTGCCCGCAGCCGCAAGCTCGCTCAGCGCGCGCTGCACGGTGCGCTGGCTCGCGCCGAGGACGAGCGCAAGCGCCGAACCCGACCATGACTCGCCGTCCGCGAGGAAAGCGAGCACCGCCGCGTGCCGCTCTTCCACCGGTCGCGCCAGCACGACGACCTCGCGCGCGCCGCGCGGCGAGAGCACAAAACCGTGTTTTGTCGCGCTGACACGGGCGACCGCGCGCAGCAGCCTGCGCAGCCGGCCGATCTCGACCCGCAACCGCGCGCGGTGGGATTCGTCGACGTGCCTGGCGCCGAACGCGCGCGTGAGCAGCACGTCCCGCGGCACGTCTCCGGGCCAAGCCTCGGCGAGCGCGCGCACCAGGGCGAACAGCACCGGACGCCTCGCGAGCGGCACGAGCTCGTTCCGCTCGCGCACGAGATTGCGGCAGGCGTCGATGACGAGCGCTTTTGATGCGAGCAGCGCCTCGACTTCCTCCAGCAAAAGAGGGCGCTCCCCGCCGCGCGCGATCAGCCGCGCCACGGGCGTATCGAGGACATTGATTGCCTGTTCGACCTCGGCTGCGAGCGCCGGAATGCGCGCCCAGCGCGCGGCTTCCTCGGCACGCGCAAGCGCTGCATGCGCCGCTTTGGCGTGGACACGCCGCATGGCAATTCCGGCGACCGCGAGCTCATGGACGGCACGCAGCGCAGGCGTGAGCGCCGTGAGATCGATCTGTGCCAGCTTGTGCTCGGCCTCGTCGAGGTGCCCGATCAGGACCAGGCGCCTCGCTTCGAGATAGCGCGCATGCGCCGCATTGGCCCGGTCGCCATGTGCTTCGAGGACATCGGATGCCGCGGCGAGCATCTTCGTGGGCCAGGCGAGGTCGCGCGAGGCGAGCGCGATCTCGGCCTCGACGACGACGCATCTCGCGCGAGCCACGGCCTCTCTCGGGCCGAAGGCGCGCCCCGCTCGCCGCACCAGCGCTTTGGCGCGGTCGAGATCGCCGAGCTGAGCCATGGCGATGCCGCGAAGCGCAAGCGCCGGCGCGTCGTCGCGCAGCGCCACCCTGTTCAGCGCGCCGAGGGGATCGCCGATTGCGAGCGCCCGTGCCGCCGCCGTGATCAGCGAGTCCATCGAAATCCCGTCACACTTGTCACTCCCAGGAGGCCCGAGTCCGATCCTAGTCTAATCCGCAACGGTAAGGACAACGGAGAATGATGATGACCACGCACAAGACCGGAACGCGTCAACAGTGGCTTGCGGCGCGGCTGGAGCTGCTCGATGCGGAAAAGGCGCTGACGCGGCAGAGCGACGAGCTCGCGCAGCGGCGCCGGGAACTGCCCTGGGTCCGCGTGGAAAAGGACTATCCTTTCGACACCGACGAAGGCAAGGCATCGCTCGCTGATCTCTTCCGGGGGCGCTCGCAGCTCCTCGTCTATCATTTCATGCTCGGCCCGGACTACAAGGCGGGTTGCGCCTCCTGCTCGTCGATCGCCGACGGTTTTGACGGCATCGCCGTGCACCTCGCCAACCACGACGTGATGCTCTGGGCGGCATCGCGCGCGCCGCTTCCCAAGCTGCAGGCCTTCAAGCGGCGGATGGGCTGGACCTTTCCCTGGGCGTCTTCGCAGGATGGCGACTTCAACTACGACTTCAACGTCTCCATCACCGAGGAGCAGCAGCGCAGCGGCGGCATTGAATACAATTACCGTCGCGGCGGCCACCCCATAACTGAGACGACACTTCCTCCGGTCGTCATCGAGCACGCGGCCATGGCCGGAGCCGAGCCTGCCGCATATGTGCGCGAGCGGCCGGGCCTGAGCGCCTTCGTTCTCGAGGACGGCGTCGCCTATCACGTCTATTCGACCTATGCCCGCGGACTGGACGGGCTCTGGGGCATGTACCAGTGGCTCGACCGCGCCCCCAGAGGGCGCAACGAAAACGGCGCTTGGTTGCGCCACCACGACAGCTACGAACAGGCGGCGCGATGATCGCCGCCCGAAACGAGACCGGAAGCCGCAGGAAAGAAGGACAGCACGCCATGAAGACGCCATCGATTGTATCGCCTCAGGAGTGGGAGGCCGCGCGCCAGCAGCTTCTCGTCAAGGAGAAGGCCCATACCCGCGCCGGTGACGCGCTGGCCGCCGAGCGGCGCCGGATGCCGTGGCTTGCCGTGGAAAAGGCCTATGCGTTCGACGGGCCCAAAGGAAAAGTGAGCCTGCTCGATTTGTTCGAGGGCCGCCGCCAGTTGATCATCTACCGCGCCTTCTTCGAGCCCGGCGTGCACGGCTGGCCGGAGCATGCCTGCATTGGCTGTTCGCTCGGGGCCGACCAGGTCGGCGAGCTCGCTCATCTGAACGCGCGCGACACGACGCTCGCGTATGCCTCGCGCGCACCGCAGGCCGACATCGCGCGCCTGAAGGCGCGGATGGGCTGGGAAGTCCCCTGGTACACCATCACCGACGGCTTCGACGCCGACTTCGGGGTCGATGAATGGCACGGCCACAACGCGTTCATCCGCGACGGCGAGCGCATCTTCCGCACCTACTTGATCAACAGCCGCGGCGATGAGGCGATGGGCACCGTCTGGAGCTACCTCGATATGACGGCGCTCGGGCGTCAGGAGGAGTGGGAGGACTCGCCGGAGGGCTACCCCCAGAGCCGCCCGTACAAATGGTGGAACTGGAACGACAGCTACGTTCCCAACGCCGCGCCCGACCCGAAATGGGTCGCGGTGTCGGACGCCGGAGAGGCCGCCTTCCGAAAGCGCGAGGCCACATGACCGACCTGGTTGATGCTGACACCGCGCAAGGTCGGCGGCGGATTAGAGCGAGCGCGGCCGGTTTGCTGTCGCTCGCGGCCACGCCGACCTTTGCGATCATGGCGCTGCTCACGGCCGTCCACGTCCATGGCGGCAGCATGCCGGATATGATCTGTTCAGCAAACGGATCAGCGTTGACCGGAATGGTTCCGATGTATGTGTTGATGAGCGCGTTCCACCTGGCGCCCTGGCTGAGGCTGTTCCCTCGCCAATGACTTGGCGGCCCAACTTCGGCGCCAAAAAAGTAGCCGGCAGGCCCGTCGGCCTGTCGGTTCCCGCTTATCCCGTTCGTCTTCCAGCCAGTGCGAGCCACGTTGGAGAAAAAGGGATGGAAAATTCTCGCTATCGCTGGGTGATTGTCGCGGCTGGCGGCCTGCTGGGCTGCGTCGCCATCGGCGGCATGTTTTCGCTGCCGGTGCTGCTGCAGCCGATTGCGCGGGACACCGGCTGGTCGGTCACCGGCGTGTCCAGCGCCATGACCATCGGCTTTCTCGCCATGGCGCTGACCAGCATGGCCTGGGGCAACCTGACCGACCGCCTCGGACCGCTGCCGGTGGTCTTGAGCGGCTCGGTCGTGATCGCGATAAGCCTTGCGCTGGCAAGCCGCGCGACCTCGCTGCTCGCGTTTCAATTCATCTTCGGCATCATGGTCGGCGGCGCTACGGCTGCGATCTTCGCGCCGATGATGGCGACTGTCACCGGCTGGTTCGACACCCATCGCAGCCTTGCCGTGTCGCTGGTCTCGGCCGGCATGGGGATAGCACCCATGACCATGTCGCCGCTGGTCGCCTGGCTGGTCTCGCACCATGACTGGCGGACCACGATGCTGATCCTCTCCGGCGTCGTCGCCGCGATCATGATCCCGGTCTCGCTTTTGGTGCGCCGCGCGCCGGCGCTGCAAGCCGCGCCATCAGCGTCGGCCGGCGGCGGCGGCCCTCAGGTGGAGATGTCGCTGGGAGAGGCGCTGCGCTCGCCGCAATTCATCATCCTGATCGCGACCAACTTCTTCTGTTGCGCCACGCATTCGGGCCCGATCATCCACACCGTGAGCTATGCCATCAGCTGCGGCATCCCGCTGGTTGCTGCGGTCACGATCTACAGCGTGGAGGGCTTTGCAGGATTGTTCGGCCGCATCGCCTTCGGCATCGCCGGCGACCGCCTCGGCGCCAAGCGCGTGCTGGTGGCGGGCCTGCTGGTCCAGGCGTTCGGCGCGCTGGCCTATGTCTTCGTGCGCGAGCTCGCCGCGTTCTACACCGTGGCTGCGGTGTTCGGCTTCATCTATGCCGGCACCATGCCGCTCTACTCGGTGATCATCCGCGAGAACTTTCCGATTCGGATGTTGGGCACCGTCATCGGCGGCACCGCGATGGCCGGCAGCCTCGGCATGGCGACCGGGCCGCTGGCCGGCGGTCTGATCTACGACACCTTTGCGAGCTATGCTTGGCTCTATATCGGCTCCTGGGCCTTCGGACTCGGCGCCTTTGCGATAGCGCTGACGTTCAGGCCGTTTCCCAAGGCCGAGGCGCAGACCGCTCCGATGCCGGCATAGCTCTGCCAGTTCGTCAAGCGGTGCCAAACGGGTTCGATTGTGGCATCGTGCTTGACGAGAGCGCACACTGTGTGCGGCCTGTCCGCATTCGGATTATGCGGCTATTTCTTGTGTGCCGACACCGTTAGCGACGTCGGTCTCGCTCCGATGGAGGATGCGCACGCGTGTTTCCGTGAAGCCGATGAGCCCGGCCGCGGTAAGCCGTTGCAGCGTCTGCCAGGCGGCGCAATCGAGGACCTCAGTCTGCAGAGTTGAAGAGACAAGCCGCGCTTGCTCGGCGGCAATGAGCGAGGGCTCGGCGTCGAGGACTAGGATGAGACGTTCCGCCCGCAGCTCGGCGTGCAGAAGTCGCGCGCCATGGCGCGTTCTGATGTCTTCAACGAGTGCTTCCTCGGGTGGAAGGGCTTTGATTTGGATCGGTTTGCTGCCGTCTAACGCGGCCTGCGTGCGCTCGACCAGCGCGGTGCGGCCCGAGGGTATCGCGATCTTCGAGAAATCCTCTGCTCCGTCGAGCACGCCATCAGCCAGCGCCCGTTTATGAGAGAGAAGGTGCAGGATGGAATGTTCGATTGAATTCTCAGTGACGAAATTGACGACCGTCACCACGCTTCTCTGGCCCTTGCGCCAGGCGCGCGCGATGCGTTGTTCAAGTTTTGCCGGATTCCAGGGCAGATCAAGATTGATGACGGCGTTCGCCATCTGAAGGTTGAGACCGGTCGCACCCGCATCCGAGGTGAGGAATAAACGACAAGCAGAATCCTCGCGGAAGCGGGCAATCTCGGCCCGGCGCTTGAGCTGGGGCACATCGCCGGTGTGCCAAGCGTAATCCACGCCCATTTCGTCGGCCAGCTCTCGCACCAGTGCCAGCATCTTCACCCATTCGGAGAAGATCACGATCTTGCGCGAGGGATCTTCCAGGAGTTCGGACAGCACGCCTTCGAGCTCTTTCTTCCTGGTTAGCGGACGGCGCTGCGCTACGGCGGCGAGCCGTTGCGCCAGATATTCGTGGTCGCCATAGCGCCGGGCCTGTTCTTCCACCATTGGCACGAAAAAGGTCTTCTCCGTGCGACCCGGCAGCTCAATTTCGACATCGCGCTTTCTCCGGCGTAGCATTACGCTGGACAGGCGCCGATGCAGTATATCGAGGTTTTTATAGCCGACCGGCCGGCCGCGCTCGTCGAGCGAATCACGACATCAGGCTTGAGGAGGCGGTTGATGTCGTCGGCGTCCCGCACCACCTGCTCGTAGTTGACGAGGGTGAAGAAGGCAGGCGCCTGATAGAGTTTTAGCCGGTCCTGATAGAGGCCGGCGACGAAGCGCACGTCCCGTTCGGTGAATCGGGCGATCTGCTCCTCCCATTCCGCCAAGTGGGGGAAACGACAAGCACGCACCGAATGCCCCTTTGTCGCTCAAGGATCTCACAGGCGGCTATCGCCTGCACAGTCTTGCCGAGCCCCATCTCGTCGGCGAGCAGCGCGCGTTCGTGAAAGGCCAGATGCGTGGCACCTTCCCGTTGATAAGGCAGGAGCGGCAATTTGACGACGTCGAAGTCGGCTTGTCCTGCTTCAACCGCGGCCAGGAACTTCGCCCGTGATTTTTCCGCGCGGCGAGCCGCCTTTCGCGCTCGATTAGAGGACCAAAATGGCGGGAAATTCGCAGGCCATCCGGCGCACGGAAGAAAAACTGTTAGTCCACCTCAAAATATTGTTAGCCCGCCTTGCTGCCGTCAACGTCGCTTCGACAGTTCTGCTATTCCGGTTGAGCGGTGCCAAATGCGTCCCGCTGTGGCAGCATTGGGTGCTGCGGTCGCTCCCTAAGGATGAACCCATGTCGCGCGTATCGATCAAAACGAAAAACGACCTGCCTCCAGCGCTCCAGCCGCTCTGGGACAAGATGACGACCTATGGCGCCTTCGAGAACCAGGCCGGCGTGATGGCGCACCGGCCGCCGATCTTTGAGCATATGTGGTCGCTGCTGGTCGATCTCGCCGACGAGGCCGTGCTGTCCAAGCGTCACCTTGAGCTGGCGCTGGTCACGGTCTCGCTCTTGAACAAGTGCGACTATTGCGTCTCGCACCACGCGCCGAAGCTGGCCGTCCAGGGCGTTTCGGAAGCGGGCGCCGGGCGGCTGCTCGACTACAGGGATCATCCCGAGCTTGATGCGCTCGACAAGCTGGTGGTCGAGTATTCCATCGCGGTCACCAACAACTGGAACAAGACCCGCGACGAAATTTTTGCGCGTCTGCCCGAGCATTTCTCCGAGGCGCAAATTGTCGAACTGACCTGGCGCATCGCGCTCTGCGGCGCGTTCAACCGCTTCAACGATATTCTGCAGCTCGACATCGAGCAGGGCGTCCCGCATCGGCAAGCCGCCGAATAGTCATCCGACACACCCAAGCATTCAGGGAATTCCCAATGGCACGCGTGCGCTGTATCACCGAAATGGGCATGGGCGTCGACGTCCACGGCAAGGACGGCACCAAGGCCGCCAGGCGCGCGGTCTCGGATGCCATCCGGCATTCGAGCCTCGGCTTCTTCCGCATGCTCGGCAAGACCGCCAAGGACATGTTCGTCGATGTCACCATTGCGGTGCCCGATCCCGATGGCGTCGACACCGCGGCGGTCGCGAAGGAATTGTCCTACGGCACCGTGACCGTCACGGCGGTGAAGGGCGGGCTCGAAATTCCCTCCGATCCCGCGGGCGATCCCATCATCATTGCGAACGCCGCCGTGATCGTCAGCCTCGACGACGGCAAATAGAGCCGCGCGCAGCGAATGCGCGGGGTGGTCAAAGCGACCACGTCCGCTATGGCTCCGCGAGCGAAGGCGGAAGCGTGCCCACCATTCAAAACGGTGCTGTAACAATGGTGGGCACGGCGCTACCGCGCCTTTGCCTACCCTGCGGTCTGTGCTTGGGCCAGAGCCTCCGAAATGGGGCAATCGCGTCATCCTGGCCACGAGCAACCGCTTCCGAACTACCCCGGTAAGCAGACATTCTCCGCGCCTGCCGGCATGTCCGAGAAGTGCCCAACAGCGGGCATTCATCACGGCGGCGGCAATGTCAGCCTCGTGCCCGAAAGCCCCGGTATCCTATCAGGGCGCACGATAGCGATGCGAAAGCAATTTAGGCCCACCATCAAGGGTTATGAATCTCCGCTTGGTCCCAAGGTGGCCAACTGGACTTGCGGCGCTATCGGGGGTACGGTCCATCAAATTGATTTTTTAGATTTATTGGCGTGTCGCAAGTTGGAGAGCCCTTGGCGCGACGATTTCAACTTCTTCTCATCAAGCCGTCCCATTATGGCGAGGACGGATACGTTATACGGTGGTGGCGCGCGCTCATTCCGTCGAATTCGTTGGCAAGCGTTTACGGAATTGCCCTGGATTGTATCGCCCAAGCCCCGCTTGGCGCCGACGTTGAAATCGATGTCGAGGCAATTGACGAATTCAACACGCGGGTCAACGTGCCGGAACTGCTGAAGCGGTTTTCGCGCAATGGTAATTTTGGCCTTGTCGCGCTTGTTGGCGTCCAATCCAATCAATATCCCCGTGCACTCGACATCGCGCGCAAGTTTCGCGACGCGGGTGTTCAAGTAGCAATTGGGGGCTTCCACGTATCCGGATGCCTGTCGATGCTCGATGGCCAGGCCGTCGAGCTCGACGCCTGTCGCGAATTGGGCGTTTCAATCTTTGCCGGCGAGGCCGAAGGTCGCCTTCGCCAACTGCTTCAGCACGCAGCCTCAGGGCAGATGCAGCCGGTTTACAACTACATGAACGACCTGCCGGGCATCGACGGAACGCCCTTGCCGTTCCTGCCAATTGAAAATGTGCGAAAGACCCTCGGGCTCAGCACGAGCTTCGACGCCGGGCGTGGGTGTCCCTATCAGTGCTCGTTCTGCACCATCATCAACGTTCAGGGACGCAAGTCGCGTTTCCGCTCGCCGGCCGATATCGAAGCTATTGTTCGGAACAACTGGGCACAGGGCGTAAGTCGCTATTTTATCACCGACGACAATTTCGCACGCAACAAGGAATGGGAAGCGACTTTCGATTGTCTTATCAAGCTTCGTGAAGTTGACGGTATTCCACTCGGATTGTTGATCCAGGTGGATACGCTTTGCCACAAGATCCCAAACTTTATCAAGAAGGCAAAGCGCGCCGGCGTTACGCGCGTCTTCATCGGGCTGGAGAATATCAATCCCGAAAATCTGTTGGGCGCGAAGAAGCGACAGAACAAGATTACAGAATACCGCCAGATGCTGCTGGAATGGAAAGCACAGGGGATCATGACCCTGGCAGGTTACATTCTGGGCTTTCCTGCCGATACGCCTGCATCAATTCGGCACGATATCGAGATTCTCAAGCGCGAGTTGCCGATAGACATTGTCGAGTTTTTCTGTCTGACGCCGCTGCCGGGTTCGGAGGACCATCAGACGCTCTGGAAATCCAACGTCCCTATGGACGCAGACCTCAACAATTATGACATCGAGCACGTTTGTACATCGCACTCGAAAATGTCGCAGAAGGAATGGCAAGACATCTACCTTGAGGCATGGTCGCTGTACTACACACCTGCGCATATGGAGACCCTGTTGCGCCGCTGCGCCACGCGAGGCGGACCGATCTTCAGTCTGCTCAAACTCCTGCTCAATTTCTCGCTGTCGGTAAGGCTTGAGCAGGTGCATCCCTTGCAAAGTGGAATTCTTCGACTACGCCATCCTTCGGAGCGCAGACCGGGTCTGCCCCGCGAAAGCCCCATTACATTTTGGCCGTATTTCGTGTTCGAGAGTATTTACAAGACCTCCACGATCCTATCGACAGCGGCGCGCCTGGCGCTCGTCGGGATCAAGGTCGCGCGCGATCCAAAGCGGTTCGAATACCTCGATCAGGCGCTCATTCCCGTCTCGGATGAGGATGACGAAACACTGGAGCTCCTCACGCAATCGGCAGCCGCCAAACAGGCTGCGGCACACCAAAAGAGAGTGCGGCAGATTGCGAGCGGCGCCGCTTAGTGCCTCCCCGGTTGCAGGCATTGAAGGAGGAGAACGCGAAGCTGAAGAAGTGTGTCGCCGAGCAGATGCTCGATGCCGCCGACTCACGCCGCCCTGATCCGCCCCACGAACGCCTGCACCTCGCACCGCATGTCATCGAACCGGCCGCGCATCAGGGTCGAGTATTCCTCGACCTGGCGCGCCGCCTGATCCGTGCCGCTCACGGACTTGGCGACTTCGGTGATGGCCTGCGTGATGGCGCGGGTCTGCTCGGCGGTCACCGTGGTGTTGCGGCTGATCTCGGATGTCGCCGCATTCTGCTCCTCGACGGCGGCCGCGATGGTGCCGGCGGATTCGTCGAGCCTGTTGATGGAGCTGGAGATGTCGCGCACGGCGTCCACGGCCTCGCGCGTCGCGTCGCGCACCGCTTCGATGTTCTTGCGGATATCCTCGGTTGCCTTGGTGGTCTGGCTCGCCAGCGCCTTGACCTCGGAGGCCACCACCGAAAAGCCTCGGCCGGCTTCGCCGGCGCGCGCCGCCTCGATGGTCGCATTGAGAGCCAGCAGGTTGGTCTGTTCAGCGATGGTGTTGATGATCTCGATGATCGAGCCGATGGCTTCGACGCTGTCCGACAGCGCCGCCACGCGCGCTTCGGTCTGGGTCGAGATGTTCCTTGTCTGCTGCGCGATATCGCGCGTCAGGTGAATCTGGCGCCCGATCTCATTGATCGACGCCGAGAGCTCCTGGGCCGCCGACGCCACGGTCTGGATATTTTGCGAAACCGACGAAGCCGCGCCATCGACGCGCTCGGTGCCTTCAGCCGAAGCCTGAGCGCTCCTGGAAAGCTGCGCCACGGTCTCGGCGGTCCGCGTGACCTCGGCGAACAGGGTTTCGACCACCGAGCCCACCGCGGCGTCGAACTCGTCGGCGACGCGCGCCATGGTGTCGCGCCGGTCGATCTCCACCTGCCGTTCCGCATCCAGTTGCCGCGCGCGCAGCGCCTCGGTTTCCTTCATCTTGTCGCGGAACTGCACGAAGGCGCGGTTGAGCCGTCCGATCTCCGTCCGGCTCGCGTCATCGGGGACTTCGGCGTCGAAACGTCCCGCACCGAGCTCTTCCAGCGCATTCACCGTTCGATTTAGCGGGCGGGTGATCGAGCGGCCGAGCATCAGCGTGAGGATCAGGCTCAGTGCGAGGCCGGCGACGACGGCGCCGGCTATCCAGATCGCCCGGCTGATAAACAACGCGTTGACGTCATCGACGAAGAGGCCAGTCGTGACGATCCAGTCCCAGTGCTTGTCGAACGCGCTCAGGAACAGTTTTGGCGTGTCGTTGACCGTCGAGCCCGGGCGCCGGCCGACGAAGACGCTGAACCCTTCCAGCGGCGCCATGGCGCTCGCCGCGTTCAGATAGCCGATATAGTTCGTGCTCGTGTCCTGCTTCGGATCGAGCATGTTGTGGCCGACGTCATCCTTGCGCGAAGGATGCATCTTCAGGATTCCGCTGCGGTCGAACACCAGGAAATAGTTCTTGCCGTCGAAATTCATGCCGGCCAGCACGGCGAGCGCATTCTTCTGCGCTTCCTCCAGCGGCATCTTGCCCGCGGCCGCGAGATCGCCATAGCGATTGACGGTGTTGACCGCGGCCTCGACCAGGGCCCGCAGCTTGGCCTTGCGGTCCTCGTACATGCCACCGCGCATGTCGAGCAGCATGCAGGTCGTAACCCCCACGAGCACGGTCGAGAACACCGCGACGATGAGAAGAAGCTTTTTGCCGATGGTGAGTTTGCTGAGCATTTTCGAACCGCGCTTTTCGCCAGAGATTTCCGGTTCTTAGGATTGTCTCTTCGGCGTTGCGAAACGGTTAAGCGCGCGCCTGCGACCATGTCGATATCGCGCAGGGCCGCCATGACATTTTGAGGGAGAAAGGCCGCGCGGCCGCGATTTCGGCGGCCGGCGCGGATTCCGATACCGCTGCCGAAGTGACGCATTGGCCTTTCGTCGAATCCTGTGCGCCGCTTGTGTGACAACGAGTCGGCTTGTTGAGCAGTCGTAGGGTGGACAAAGGCGCCCTTGCGCCGTGCCCACCATCGACAGCGTTATCGCAAATGGTGGGCACGCTCGCGTCTTCGCGTGTTGAGTCACCGCAGATGGGATCGCTTCGCCCACCCCACGAAATCCGGCGTCGGCGCGCGCCGAGTTAATCTTCGCCCGGACGCCACTCCGGCAGCCTGGGAACATCGGGATCGAGGAAGTCCCAGGCATAGCCGCGCGCGGCGTAGAAGATCGCGGCGGGCTTGAACGCGGTGGCGTCGTCGAGGCTGCCGACATAGATGCCGATCAAATTCGGAAACTTGTCCGGCTTGTTGTAGATCGACACGCCGCAGGCCGGGCAGAAGCCCTTGCGCTTGATCGTGCCGCGGTCGCTGGTGCGCGCGATCTCGCGCACCTCGCCCGACAGTTCGAGCGCCGCGCGCGGAAACACGAACACCGAGCTGTGCCCGCCGCCGGAATCCCTCTGGCAATCCCGGCACTGGCACTGGAAGGCGCGAACCGGTTCGGCTTGAAGCGTGTAGCTGACCGCGCCGCAGGAGCAGCCGCCTGGAAAGCCCATCGTCACCTCCCGCGTGGCGTCACATCTGCAGCATCATCTCGAAGCCGCCGAAGATCATGCGCTTGCCGTCGAAAGGCATGTCGCCCTTCAGGCGTGGATCGGCCATGACTTTTTCCATAACCGCGTCGCGCTCTGAGCGCGAGCGGTAGACGATCCAGGAAAAGATGATGGTCTCGTCGTCCTTGGCCTGGACCGCGCGGGGGAACGAGGTCAATTGCCCATGGGGCACGTCATCGCCGACGCATTCGACAAAGGAAAGCGCGCCGTGCTCCATCCAGATCTCGCCGGCCTTCTTGGCATGCGCCTTGTAGACTTCGACCTTGTCCTTTTCGACCGGGATCACAAAACCATCGACATAGGGCACGGGAACCTCCTCAGGTGTGACTTAAGCGTATACCCCAAGGACGATCCGGCGAGACAACATCCGACATGCCCATGAAAAGAAATTTGCCGGTTTGATTCAGTGACTTGCACCAATTAATTGGCCCGTCGGGCAAACTTGCAGCGGGCAACTGCAACTTCTTTTCGCAATGTGGCGGAGCCGTTATGCTTCACAGCAGTCGGTTGTTGCCGACATGCACGCTGTTCCTGTCGCAGGTGCCATCGATCGCTACCGCTACTCTGGTCACGCGGCCACGCGCGACCGTGTTGTTGTCGATCGTGACGTTTCTGGACCGGCCGATATAGATGCCGCTGTCGGGCTTGATGCCATAGAGCTTGCCGGCGTCGAACGCGCCGCGAAGGAAGGTTTGACCGATTGCGTTGCCGATGATCTTCACGCCGTCGGCATTGGCGAGGAAAATTCCATAGATGTAGGAATCGTCGATGTGGTTGCCTTCGATGGTGACGTTGCGGTTCTGAAAATTGTTGGGAAAGCCTTTGACGCTCTCTGGCGCGGACATGCCGATGTAGATCGTGCCGAGGGCGCCGTTGCCGTCCGTGAGCGCATCGGCGCCGGTGATCGAATGGGTGAAGCGGTTGTTCTTGAAGACGAGGTTTTCGGCAAATCCGGACTCCGACCAGAATCCGATATCGCTTCCACTTTGCAGCGCGATCGTCGAGGAATAGGCGAACTGGCAATCCTCGACGGTGGTGTTCGGCGCTTTTGCCACGACATGTCCGCACGCATGGAAGCTGCAACGCCGGATCGTGGTGCCGCTGCCGATCCGGCTCAGCGAGGTGACGGCATCGCCCACCTTCAAGGGCAGTTCCTGCTGCAGGACGATGTCATAGATCAGGTCCGGCTGCGTGGTCGGGCTCTTGTTCTTCCAGATCGCGGCGATCCTGGCCTTCAGCTCCGGCGCATGGCGCTTGCTGAACTGCGCGATCCTGGTCCGCCCGAGTGAGCCAAATGTCTTCTGATCGCAGCTTTCGATCGTATCGCCGGCTGCGAGCCCGATGTCCCACTTTGGGCTCAGCAGATAATGCTGCGGCCCGATCTTCTGGACGACGTAATGATAGAAGCCATGCACGTTCACTGCATCGTCGCTGGTGTTGGCAAAGCTGCAGTCCTCCATGGTTGGGCCACGCTCCAGCGCGATGAAGTGCGAGCCGTCGGAATTGGTGGAGACCAGCCGCTCTGTGGTTGCACCCTTCGGCCGCGGCCCGGGAACGATCGAAACCTCTTGCAGCATCATCGACCCCGCGCCGCCGTTTTCCAGGAGCCCCATGCCGGGCGATGCGAATAGTTTGACGTCGATGAAGCTCGTCGCTTCGCTGCCGTCGACCACGATCGCATGCGCGCTGCCATTGGTGACCGCCACGACGTCGCCGACGGCGACCGGCAACTGGCTTGGAAAGCAATCATTCGCGCTCCAGCGCAAATGCACCCTGATCAGGCCTTCCGCGATTTTCTCGACTTTGGCGGGGGTGAGGAAATCGCGCGCGCCGGGCTTCAGCGCGCGGGTCCGGCGGTCCATCACCCTGAAGAAGCCGTCGGTGATGGTGGCGAGGAACGGCGGATCGTCGGGATAGCCGGGATCGACCTTGACCGTGATCTGCAACGCGGCTTTGTCGAAGCCGGAGATGGTGCCTTGCGTGAACGGCAGCGGATCATAGTCGACGCTGAGATCGCGAATGGTGACGTGGCTCGAATCCGAAATCTGGAGCGTTTGTCCGCGCGTGGTGTTGATCAATTGCGCGCCATTGCCGTTTAGCTCGAAGCCCGAAAGCTGCCGGAAGGTGAGGGGGCGCTTGATCCGGTAGGTGGCGCCCTTGTCCAGGTTAAAGACGATGTGAACGGGGCCGCCGCCTTTTTTCGCTTCAGCGGCCGCCTTTTCGATTGTCCCGAGCGCTCTGGCGAAGGCGGTGTCCGCATCGACGCCTGGGCCGGCGAAGCCCGACATGTTGACGATGATGGGGCCGGCGTTCGGCGAGGGCTCCGCGCGGACTTCGCGGATCAATGCGGCAGCGGATGCGGCAAAGGCGAGCTTGATCGCTTTTTTCCGGGTAAGCGGCT
>Ga0210403_10001484_pt1 | contig 22178 bp, 19 predicted proteins | sample IncBWC19MmetaG_FD_150863 | JGI IMG/M metagenome (GOLD analysis project Ga0210403, IMG submission 150863) | Forest soil microbial communities from Barre Woods Harvard Forest LTER site, Petersham, Massachusetts, United States - Inc-BW-C-19-M | ecosystem: Environmental > Terrestrial > Soil >... | reverse complement strand
GCGTACGTCTTAGAGAGAGAACCTACAATCACCATCCGCTCTCGATACTCCCGCAACGATCCAACGGAGAATAGCTCGCCGGTATAGTTCAGGTAGACGTAACATTCGTCGGAGATGACCCAAATGCCGCGTTCCGAGGCAAGTTTCATCACTTGTCGCAAATCTTCAGGCGTCATGACCGCGCCGGAAGGGTTGGACGGTGAATTCAGAATGATCAGCTTGGTGCGCGATGTGACCAGGTTGGCCACCATCTCCGCCGTAATCCGGAAGCCTTGTGCTTCGTCGGTTTCCAGAAGAACGCAGTTCCCTCCCGCATAACGGACGATATCTTTGAAAGACACCCAGTAAGGAACGGGCAGAATCACTTCGTCGCCATGATCCACCAGGACCTGGATCGCATTGAACAATCCGTGCTTGCCGCCAACCGAGGCGATGGATTCCTCGCGGCGATAGCCCGAAGCAAAGTCAGCGGAATGGCGATTGACGATAGCATCGCGCAATTCGGTGGTTCCCCCGACGGCGGTATATTTCGTGAAGTTGTTCTGGATGGCGGCAATTGCGGCGTCTTTAATATGCTGTGGCGTCGCGAAATGCGGCTCGCCCGCCCCGAAATCCACTACGTCAACACCCTGCTGGCGCAATTTGTCGGCTTCAGCAACAACCGCCATGGTTGCCGAAGGCTCGATGCGATTTATGCGGGCCGTAAGCTTCACTGCCGGAATTGCTTCAGTCACTGGTGTCATCATCTTTGTCCTGTCTGCATCATGTCTTGGGTCTCGCGTGTTTCAGCTTCACCGCCGGATCGAGTTTCTCTCGCAATCTTTGTTCGACACCTTCTGGGACCAGGTCCTTAATTGAGCCACCCAATCGTCCCACTTCACGAACCAGCCGGGAACTGAGGTACGAAAACTGCTCGGCCGGCATCATAAAGACAGTCTCCAGATGCGGCGCGAGCTTGCGGTTCATCAGCGCCATCTGAAGCTCATATTCATAATCGCTGAGAGCCCGGATTCCACGCAACACCGCGCTGGCATGCACTTTCTCAGCGTAGTCGACGGTCAAGCCATCAAACGTATCCACGCGAACGTTCTTGGAGGCTCGCGTAAGCTCCTCCAGCATATTCCGCCGTTCAGTCAAGCTGAAGAGAGGGTCCTTATCTGGATTGCGCAGAATCGCGACTACCAGTTCGTCGAAGATCTTGCTGCCGCGCTCGATTAGGTCAAGATGCCCATTCGTAGGCGGATCAAACGAACCAGGATAAATGGCGATGACCTTCTTCAAATTCCCCCGTTTTGGTGATCCTTGCGAACGTGGCAAGCTGGCTGCAAAGATTCTATTCGGCTAGGCAGAGAAATGGCAATAACGAGTCCACGGACCAGACCCGACTCACGACTATTCACTTGACACAGAGGGCTGACGTAAGATGATGCCATTCGTGGAAAGCGGCGACTACTAACCAAAGGGGAAATAACCACGAGGGGCCAGCCACCGGGGAAGTCCCCGAACTGAAAGGGGAGCAGATGAATCCAAGATTCTCGGGCAAAGTGGTGCTCGTCACCGGCGGGACGGGCGGACTCGGACGCTCGGTGAGTATTGCGTTCCTGGAGGAAGGCGCCAAAGTAGTCGTCACTTATCGCGAGCAGCGTGAGTGGGACGAACTCAAGACTCTGGGCGGCCCGAACATCTCATTACTCGCAGGCTACCGTGTCGATGTCACCGATGAGCTTGAGGTAAACCAGTTCGTCCAAAAAGTTGTCGCAAAGTATGGGCATTTAGATGTGTTAGTAAATACGGTTGGAGCCTATGCAGCGGGCATGAAATTGTGGGAAACGGATCCGAAGGTATTCGATCGGATGCTGACCTTGAATTTGCGGGCCGGTTACACAATCTTGCGCGCAGTAGTTCCGGCAATGCTAAAGCAGGAACGTGGAACGATCGTAAATGTTGCGGCAAGAGCGGCTTTCGATCACGCAGGGGGCGCTGCCGCCTATGCCGCTTCAAAGGCCGCCGCTGTGGCGATGATTGATTCCCTGGCGGCGGATCTTAAGGGCACCGGAGTGCGCGTGAATTCGATTCTACCCAGCATCATCGATACCGCTACCAACCGACAAGCAATTCCAAACGCCGATTTTGCAAAATGGCCGAAACCCGAAGACATTGCGCGAGTGATCTTGTATTTGTGCAGCGAGGATGCGCGACTAATTCATGGTGCCGCTGTCCCAGTGTATGGAGATAGCTAATTCTTGTGTCACACCTCTCGAAGAGCGGCGTGTTTTTCAACCATTCTCAACCCGCTCCGCCACAGCTCACGTAGGTCCGGAACGCCCGTACGTGTTCTGGAATGGAGCGGGCTAATTTCCGTAAGTGGTTGTGAGGTGCTTGCTGACTTCGGCTTCCAGTTGCGCGTAGTCGGAGTGTATCGTCGCGCGGAGTGCAGCCTCGGTTGAGCTGCCCTCTCCCAGCCTCTGGAGAATGCGCTGAATATCGCTCATCCCATAGGTTTGGATCATGTACAGAACGGCGGCCAGAGATTCGTCATAAGCGAGTGTCGCTTCCATAGGCGACAGGCTCATGAAGCTCCCTTCGAGAGCATTGAATGGGATTTCATGTTGAGAGCTGAAGAGTTGCGCCAAGCGATTGCCCCTCCCTGAGAGTGATTTGGGTTCAACGGCTTGAGCGATGCCTTCATTCAGCCACTGCGGACAGCGTCCCGCGGAGAGCTGGTTGATAAACGAGTGCGCCAATTCGTGTTTAAGAACCCGTGTCAGTTGCGGAGTGATGGAAGTGATTCCCTGCACGGGGATTCGTAATTTGCCGTCGTTGACGGCGCCGCTCCAGGAGGGCGCTTGAGTGACGTCGAAAAAAGCCTGATCGGTATATAGGACGACTGGGATGCTGCTTCGGGGAGCGATCCCAAGTTCGCGCACCAGATCGACATACTCGGATTCCAGCGTGGCAACCAGTTCGGCACGAAGCGATTCTGAAGTTTGCTTCCCCTCGTATCGTAATGTGAAGTGGCTGGTTTCCTTTTCGGAGTAGTCCGCTTCCACGGTCGACTCCCGCTGTGCCTTCTTCAGGTACTGTTCCAGCGAGGCGTCCGGACGCAGCGATAGTGATCGCTTCCATGAGACGATCGCCTCTTTATTGTGATCGGTGGCGAACTGCGCGTAGCCGAGCACGGCGTAGGCGTCGGGCGAATTCGGGGCATAGCGCACGGCGCGTTCCGCGGACGACAAAGCCTGAGATGCGTTTCCAGTTCGAACAAGCAAAGCTGCGTAATAATTCAGGATGGCAGGGTTCTCAGGATCAAAATGCAGGGCTCTCTCAAAATCGAGACGAGCCTTTCCATAATTCCCGCGGTCAAAATCATTTTTCCCGGCGAGGTAGTATACCGCCGCTGTGGTTTTGGAGTTTCCCTGCTTCTCCAAGTCGTTTAACGCGTCGCCATCTACCTCGCCATGATGGATAATCTTGTCCGAAAGATCAGACTGATCACCCATACCCTCGGCCGGTGTAAACACAAGTATGCTGGTTTCGCCCGGAACGGCCGGTGGGTGCTGTTCGGGCGCCGTTCCGCCGGTTTCTATATGGTCAACGGAGGAACTTAATATCGCGTAAGACTCTTCACCTACTTCATATTCGAGGTGAGGGCCATTTTGGCGGACATGGTCAGCCCAGATGGTGCGGCCATTTTTCAGGTGGATGACTTCCGCCGAGACGGTGTTGACAAGCAAGCTGGGCGTGGAGAAACATCCCACTAGCACTAAGAAGATGACAGAGACACGCACGCAAGCGCATCCTAACTTAGTGGGAGCTGCATCCGTAGGTGCCTAAGGTAACCCATAAAGTTCGAGGTTTTAGATTGCTGGCCTGCTTCGCTGTCGCATGCGGGGTGCAGGTTGCCGGGCAAGCTCGCAATGACGCCGTGGCTCCCAGCGTTCACGCAGGCCCCGCTGAAGCCCTGTATCAACAGCTTTGCACCGTTGGCTTGGACCGGTCTCGGGTCTATCAGGTTCGGGATGCCTCTCTGGACCGCGCCTCCGTACGCTTGAGCTTGAACGACGGCACAATCGCGTTCACCGAAGATGTCGTAGGGCGAGTTACCGGCGCATTCTTCGAAGGAGACGGCGAAGTCTTATTGATACCGCCGAACCAGATCGAGCGGGCCTCGATGATGCGTTTCACCGGAGCGGCGATCCTGGAAGAAAAGTTCGTCACGGCATACCTACGCTTTAATGATGAGACGTTTAAGGAATTAGCGCCGTTTCTCAGGCCGAGCGAAAATTCAGAAGAGTTCTTTGCAAAGTGGAATGACAGCACACGAAACTTGGCTGAGACTGACGCGCTACGGCTCTTAGTTAGTTTCAGCCGATTGCTGCCAGACAATAGTGTGTCACCAACCGGTTCAACCGACCGCGGCGATCGAATGCTTCATTTAAAAGCACAAGGTCGAAAACTTGGGACTTTCGATCTCTTTTTCGACTCGGAGGCCGCGGAACAGATTTCGGTTGGACAATTGCGAAACCTGGACGGTGTCAACTACTACAATGTCTGGACGTCTTTCTCTCTGACGAAAAAGCCGGATTCGGAAGCCGCGACTGAAATCGCAGGCGAAGAGGACAACGGCGGAGAGATTGAGGTTTCCGACTACAAGATCGAAGCAACAGTCCACCCACCGACTCAGCTCGATGCTGAGGCGCGCCTCAAAATTCTTGTCCGGAAGGGTGGAGAACGCACGGTACTTTTCGAACTTTCGCGGTACTTGAATGTTCGGCAGGTGAATATGGATGGTAATCCTGTCGAATTCATCCATAACCCGGCCCTTGAGGGGACGCGTCTGGCTCGCCGTGGAGACGATCTGGTAGCGGTGGTGTTTCCTGAACCGATTCGAACCGGACAGGCGATTGAATTGCATTTTTCGTATGGCGGCCCAGTACTGTCAGACGCGGGAGACGGATTGCTTTACGTCGGTGCTCGCGGTACGTGGTATCCGAATCTCGGATTGGCTAAAGCATCATTTAGTTTGGAATTTAGGTACCCAACAGGGTGGACGCTGGTCGCGACCGGCAAGATAAGCGCCGAGTCGCCAAACCAAAGTACAAGCGGCACAAGCGCTGCTAACACGCAAGTCAGCCGCTGGGTTTCGGAGCGTCCCATTCCGTTAGCGGGATTCAATCTTGGCAAGTATTCCAGAGTTTCGAAACATGCCGGGCTGGTTGCCGTCGATGTATATGCGGCCTCTGGTATGGAGCGAGGATTCCCACGGATCCCGGCAGAAGAGCATTTGCCACAGCCGCCATTTTTTTCACGTGACAATCCAAGTCCGGCCCAGTTTGCGCCCTTGCCACCTTCTCCCGCGGGAAATGCTCAGATGGTTGCAGACGACGCAGTTCGTGCCATCAGTTTTTTCACGCGCCGGTTCGGCCCCTATCCATTCGACGACCTTGCCGTAACCCAGATGCCCGGTCTTATAAGCCAAGGTTGGCCCGGGCTGATATTCCTCTCCAGTTTTTCGTTCCTCTCGCCAGAGCAAAAGTTAGCGCTCCACATGAACCCAGTCGAACAAACCAACAGTGACTGTGTAATCGCCCACGAAACGGCCCATCAATGGTGGGGAGATTTGGTTACTTGGAGCGGTTATCGGGATCAGTGGATTGCCGAAGGGCTGGCGACTTACAGTTCCCTGTTACTGCTTGAGTCGCAAGATCCATCGAGCTTTCGCGCGGTCATGGCAAGCTACCGCGATGATCTATTGAAGAAGAATAAGGACGGCGTGTCCTTGATGGATGCCGGTCCCGTGACGCTGGGAGGGAGGCTTTCGTCCTCACAGTTCCCCGACGGTTACGAGACCATAGCCTACCAGCGCGGCACCTGGCTCTTTCACATGCTGCGCACTATGATGCGCGATGCCGAACAGAAAAGTTCGCGTGGCCGAGCGATCGGAAGCTCGCCGGAGGAACCGTTTCTGCGGGCGCTGCGCACTTTGCGAGAGCGATATCAGGGACGACCAATTACGACTCGCGAATTGATCCGAATCTTTGAGGAAGAGCTGCCATCCGGTTTTGGCCCGGGCGGTCGAAAGTCGCTGGATTGGTTTTATGAAGATTGGGTGAATGGAACTGAAGTCCCGGCGATTGAGCTACACGGCGTGAAATATGTGGACAAATTAGAGGCTGCGAAATCACCTTCGACACTCGTGAGCGGAATCATCAAGCAAAAGGATGCTGAGGATACCTTGATCACTTCCGTTCCGATATACGCTGTGGTCGGCGGAAAGAACATTTTGTTGGGACGGGTATTTGCGGATGGCATAGAGACCCAGTTTCATCTGACCGCGCCCGCGGGTACGCGTAAGGTTCTGCTCGATCCATATCAAACGGTATTATCACGGGCCCGCTAGCAGAATTAGGGACTCTGGTCGTGGCGATCAAACCCGGGTGAGCTTCGCTCACCCGGCCAGATGGGGACGTCTGGGCCTACGCGAACTTGCGAGCTTCGCTACGCTCGACAGTTTAATACTCGTTTGCTGTGAGATAATTTATGCTCATCCCAGAATGTACAGGCGGTTCATGGTAATGTTTTTTCGGCGTTCTGTTCTTGTGTTTCTCCTCGTCTGCCTTGGGTGTTCGGCTCAGTCGGTTTCCCCAGATACAGCCCAGCGTATTGAGCGACAGGTTCGGACCTATTACACGATCCCGCCACGCGTAAAAATAGAAATTAGCTCACTGAAGCCCAGCGAATTTCCCAACTACGATGGCTTGACCATTACGTTCGAGGGAAACGAGAAGAAGCAGTCGTATGAGTTTCTGCTGTCTAAGGATAAAAAGACCCTGATCCGGATGAGCAAACTCGATCTAACCAAAGACCCATATGCGGACGTCATGAAGAAAATTGATATTACTGGGCGTCCGACGAGGGGGAACAAGAATGCAAAGGTCGTCGTGGTCAATTACGATGACCTTGAATGCCCATTCTGCACTCGAATGCACCAGACGCTTTTTCCCGAACTTCTCAAGGAATATGGAGATCGTGTTCTGTTTGTATACAAGGACTTTCCGCTATCTGAAATTCATCCTTGGGCCATGCATGCAGCGGTGAACGCAGGTTGTCTTGCTTCGGAAAATAACGACGCATATTGGGATTTTGCGGACTACGTTCATGCCAATCAAAGCGAGGTAAACTCGGAGAAGACTCGCAATAGCCAGTTTGACGCCCTCGACCGCATCGCCTTGCAGAATGGTAAGAAATACAACTTAGACAGCGACAAACTTCAGGCTTGCATTAAGGCGCAAAATGACACCGTAGTAAAGGCTTCTATTAAAGAGGGCGACTCCCTGGGCATGACGGCCACGCCTACAATTTTTGTGAACGGCCAGGAAGTTGATGGAGCTCTACCGGCCAGCGAAGTCCGAAGCATTTTCGACAAGGCGTTGGAGCAGGCCGGAATCGCCCCGCCCACCCGTGCCACTGGGAACTCGGCGCCACAACCCAGCGTGAGATGATTCAAACAAGCACATCGTGTAGGCTCGATACGCGATCACATTGTTTCTCTGCGGACTGACTGGAGGATATTTGGACCTGCGTTCAAAGTTTTTGCGTTCGCTAGCGGCATTGTTTCTTGCATTTTTGATGGCTGGCGGTCTGGGCTGTGAAAGCAAACAGGCTGGCGGAAGTGATGTTGCCGCTATGGTGGACGGCCACAAAATATATCTCGCGGACGTCGAGAAGTATTACCAGAACCAAACATCAGGGTCCAATCAGCGGCCCGCCGGCGAACAGGCGACCACGGTGCGACTGAATATTCTGCGCGAGTTAATCGATAACGAGATCCTGATGCGGCGGGCCGAAAAACTCGGTTTATTGGCCACAGATGAAGAAGTGGACCGCAAACTAAATGAGATCAAATCTCCCTTTAGCCCGGAAGAATTTGCCGCACGCCTGAAGGAGAAAAATATTACGCAGGATGACTTTAAAAGGGATATTCGGCGCTCCGTGACCGTTGACAAGGTAATGAACAAAGAGGTGACGTCGAAAATTAACGTGTCGGATCAGGAGATATCCGATTACTACAATGCGCATAAAGCGGAGTTTAATCTGATTGAACCGCAGTACCATCTGGCGCACATATTCGTCACTCCATTGCCCAATCCCGAAAACCGGAATCAGAACAATAAGGCACAGACCCAAGCTGAGGCGCTAAAGAAAATTCAAATGATCTTAAATCGGCTGGAGAGTGGCGACGACTTTGCCACTCTGGCGATGAACAACTCCGAAGATACGCAAACCGCGGGCAATGGCGGCGATCTTGGATTTGTGCCGGAGTCTTCGCTGAAAAACACGGATGCAGCAACGCGGGACGCCATTGGAAAGTTGAAGGCCGGGCAATACACCGATGTAATCGCCGTCATAAATCCCGCCAAGCAGTTTGTGGGATACCACATAGTGAAATTGATTGCCAAAGAGCCCGCTGGGCAGCGTGAATTCTCTGATCCGCGGGTGCAGGAAGCGATTCGCTCCCAGCTTCGCGACCACCGGGAGCAACTATTGAAAACGGCTTACTATGAAGTTCTTCGCGACCAAGCCAAAGTGGAGAACTACTATGCAGAACAGGTGCTCGCGGGCAACGGCATCGCCAAATAGGGCGTTTGGGGATTTGGGGCGACACTGGCGAGCTGCGCTAGCCTCCCCGGACGAGGGCGTCGGTGCCTACGCGGTAAATGCTGGGCGGTTACTCCACGATTACCAATACGTCTCCGGCGTTCACGTACGTGCCTTCCGTTATTAGGTGCTTCACGGTCCCCTTATTCGGCGACTTGATTTCGTTCTGCATTTTCATTGCTTCCAGGACCAGTAGGGCCTGACCGACTTCGACTTGATCCATCGCGCTTACCATGACGCGAAGAACTTTTCCCGGCATGGAAGCCAGCAGCTTTGCTGTCGTGCTCGCGGCGCCAGTCCGAGAACGTCGTGCGGTGAGGCTTCGCGGGTCCGGTATTTCCGCAATAAACGGTGTGTTGTTGATCCAGAGGCGTGCTTGGTTTCCCAATTGGTCGCGTTTGGCTTCATAGACCCTGCTATCGACTATCAGAGAGATGACACCGTGGCGGATTGGGCGGGCGTTAAGGGGGAAGAGAACGGCATTTAGTTCTAACTTCCATTCCTCTCCATCGCGTTCCAGCGCGATCCGCAAGTTTCGGCCACCGATGCTGACGTTGTAGATCATGTTGAACGCGTTCGGACATTTTCCACGAGCAGCTTCCATCTAAAGCCGCGGGCAAGAGTGCCCGCGCCACATGGTCTGTTTCTATGTTTCCATGTTTGATGATTCGATCCTGGCTGCCCTCTTCCAGTTTGAGTCCGACAATCTGGCACCGTTGTTCGCGGTTCCCACAGATTGCGTCTCGTTTTCGAAAACATTGAACAGGACAGCTGCAATAGCTGCAACTTGTGCGTCCTCATGATTCTCGATCCTCGCGTCAGACGTAAGGAGCCTATCCAGGTATCCAGTATCGATTTTCCCAGCTCGAAAAGCTGGATCGCTCAAAATCCGGCGGAACAGGGATAAGTTGGTTTGAATGCCACCGACAAACATTTCATCGACTGCGCGAAGTGAGCGCGATATGGCCTGATCCCTGCTTTCTCCGTAGGCGGTCAGTTTAGCCAGCAGCGGATCGTAATCCGTAGGAACCGTCCATCCCTCATAAACGCCAGTATCCAAGCGCACGCCCGGGCCCGATGGCTCCCGCATTAGGGTAATTTTTCCCGGGCTCGGAAAGAACTGATTCCCGGGATCCTCGGCATAGATGCGGCATTCAATGGCGTGCCCACGAAACTCCACGTCCGCTTGAACCAAAGCAAGGTTTTCGTTGGCAGCAATGAGTATCTGCGATTGCACCAGATCGAGGCCTGTAACCAATTCCGTGACGGGATGCTCGACTTGCAGCCGCGTATTCATTTCCAGAAAATAAAAATTCTTGTCTTTATCAACAAGGAATTCCACCGTGCCAGCGTTTGTGTATCCGGCGGAGGATGCGGCTCGAACCGCCACTTCGCCCATTCGCCTTCTCAAGGTCTCGTCGACGAATGCCGAGGGAGATTCCTCTAGAACCTTCTGATGCCGCCGCTGAATCGAACACTCACGCTCGCCGAGATGAATGGTATTCCCGTACTCATCTGCCAGGATCTGAACCTCGATATGGCGGGGATTGAGAATCGCCTTTTCGATGTAAACGTCGCCGTTGCCAAACGCACGCAGCGCCTCGCTCTGCGCAGCCTCCAACGCGGCCTGAAGCTGCTGCGGTTCCGTTACCAGTCGCATGCCCTTGCCGCCTCCGCCCGCGGCTGCCTTAAGCATTACCGGATATCCGATGTGGTCAGCAATCTGCTTTGCCTGCTCGGGCGATTGCAAAGCTTGGGAATTCCCGGGGACGCACGGAACCCCGAATTTCTCCATTTGTTGCCGCGCTTTCGTCTTTGATCCCATGATCTTCATCGAAGCTGGGGAGGGACCAATAAACTTGATTCCAGAAATCGCACAGGCCTCCGCGAAATCGGAGTTCTCCGATAGAAAGCCGTAGCCTGGATGCAACGCTTCAGCCCCACATCGCTTGGCAACAGTCAGGATTCGGTCGATGTTGAGATAAGACTCCAGAGCTGGAGATGGACCGATGTAGTAAGCCTCGGCCGCCATGCGCACATGCAACGCCGCACGGTCGACATCGGAATATACCGCTGTAGGAGTTATTCCCATCTCGCGACAGGCGCGGACGATCCTTACGGCGATTTCTCCACGATTGGCGATGAGGATCTTATTGAACATCGAAGGTTAGCAAAACGGACTGGCTCCGTAATCACCAAGAAAAATCCCCTTCATCGCGGAAGGGGATTTTTGCTTTGCGAGAACAGAACCGGATCATTTTCCGCCCTGATCCGTGGTGACGCCGGGTGCTGAAGGCTGCTTTTCGGCCTTGGCTTTCTTTGTGGCCATGGTCTTGTCAACCCACTCATCGGCAGTTTTCTCGTCCGCAGCGCGCGCAGCCAAGTCGCCGCATTCCAAATCGGCCTTCTCACGGTACAGCAGATTCGTGTATGCCATCGCATCATCGTAGTCGGGACGCAGATCCAATGCTTTCTTCAGGCTGTCGAGGCCCTCCTGAATGATTCCCCAACTCTTATCCCTTAAGCTTTGGCAGACGTTCTTGTCCTTAAGGGGCTGGTCAGGCTTGAGTCCGAGTTTGGCTCTTTCCGCCATGCGGGGCTGGTAACTCTGAGTCCACGCAATGACACCCAACGTGTAGTAGGATTCGGGATCGTTGGGATCAATCTCCAGGGCTTTGTGGTAGTAAGTTTTTGCGTCTTCGAATTTCTTCTGCTGAAGGTAGAGGTAAGCGATGCCCTTCACGCTGTTCACGCTCTTAGGATCGTGTTCCAAGACTGCTTTGAACTGATCAATGCCCTGCTGTGCCAGCTGGTTGTTTTCTGGAGTGTCAACGCCAGGGACGTAAAGCTGAGTATAGGCGGTGGCAAGATACAAGCGAGCATTCTCGAGGCTCGGATCCAGCGATACGGCGCTCTGGAAATGGTTAATTGCCTCCTCGTATCGAGCATTGCGGTAGGAGGCGACACCCTTATTCAACTGATCGCGCGCCCGCAGTTTATTGCAGCCCGTGGTGGAAACTACGGAGAGGCCCAGGGCCACGAGCGCCATCATCCGTAAATTTCTTTTCATTGCGTTACCGTCCCCCGCTTATCAGATATGGACACCCATATTACACAAAAATGTCCTTACCGCACACACAGCGGCCCGGGTGACTACCCGGGCCTACTTCAGTCTTCCGGAATGCTCAGGAACTTTTCTCGAGAACTAACCGCCGGATTCAATTTTGGCGGTGATCAATCCAACTTTGTCCACGCCGGATGCGTGGGCGATATCTATAACATTCGCGACATCCGCGAAGGGCACATTGTCATCACCCTTTACGAACATTACCTTTTCCGCGCGGGTCTTGAAGATATCTGTCAGACGCGCCCCCAACCCGTCCCACGTTGTATCGTCACCGTTTATTTTGAGTCCCGGTTCTTGGCCAGGTCCACGATCCAGGACCTGCACAACGATAGTGCGATCAGGAGTGTCATTCTTTGGCTGGTCCTTCGGAGGCGGCTGAGGAACGAGTGCATCCAGTCCCTTCATTTGCGGGGGGTTGATCACCATGAAGATGATGAGCAGCACCAGAAGAATATCAATAAAGGGAGTGACGTTCATGTTGGCGTTCGGTCCGCCACTTGAACTACCAGTTGTCATTGACATGGAGAAATCTCCTCTGCTTCCACTGTTATTGACCGGGTCCCGTCACCGGCGACGGAGGCGCTCCCGGAACGGGGTTCTGCTTCTTTTGATCGGTCAACAGACCAAGTTGGTCTACGCCCGCAGCGCGCACGTTGTCAACCACCCCCACTACGGAAACGTACTTGGCACGCGCGTCAGCTCGAACATAGACGCGCTTGTCAACCCGGTTGGCAATGCGGTCCTTGATTTTTGACGTAAGCTCATCGACCGGCAATTTGTCGTTACCCAAAAAGACGGCGCCGTCGCGCATTACCGCCACGATTAAAGCGTCTTCCCTTTCGGCATCCGGCATGGCCTGAGGATTATTCACCTTAGCCAGATCGACACTCACGCCCTTCTGCAACATGGGTGTGATGACCATGAAGATAATCAACAGCACCAACATGACGTCGACCATCGGCGTCACATTAATGTCGGAGTTTACCTTGGCTCCTTCATTCCGTACTGCAATTCCCATGACCTTTGTCTCCTGCCCGCGCGACCGGTCGATCCGAGGCCCGGATCGTCCCAGCGTCGGATGTCTAACTTACATTGAACTAGCTACGGCCGACGTGCTATACCTCGACGCTTGAGGAAGTAGTCAATCAGTTCACTCGACGAGTTATCCATTTCCACGTCGAAGGCTTCCACACGCCCGGTCAGATAGTTGAACATCATGACGGCCGGGATAGCGACCAGCAATCCGATGGCGGTTGTAACCAGCGCTTCGGCAATACCGCCAGCGACGGCAGCCAAACCGGTAGCGTGGCTCGTGGACATATCCTGGAACGTGTGCAGAATTCCCATCACGGTTCCGAACAGTCCGACGAATGGGGCCGTTGATCCGATCGTGGCCAAGCCGCCCAGACCGCGCTTCAGTTCGGCATGAACAATGGCTTCCGTCCGTTCCAACGCACGCTTTGAAGCTTCGATGGTTTCGCCGGGAATCTCGCCGCTTTCCTGGTGCGCGCGGAACTCCATCAAGCCGGCCGTGACGACCTTCGCCAGGTGACTCTTCTTGTTGCGTTCGGCGACCTTGATGGCTTCGTCAATCTTGCCGTCGCGGAGCGCGCCAGCAACGGCGGGAGCGAATGCACGAGACTGTTTGCGGGCCGCGTTGAATGCCATCCAGCGATCAATCATGACGCCGATCGACCATCCTGACATGATGAATAGAAGGACCACGACTGCCCTTGCTACCCATCCCATTGCGCGCCACAACGAAAGGGGATCCCATTGCGGCGCTCCGGTATCTTGGAAAATCCAGGTAGCCGTCATGGATACGTGACTGAGTGTGTGTACTGCCAAATTTGCTACGAACATGAGTTGCCATCCTCCTCAGAAATCGTTTACTTCGAGATTTTCGGTCTAAATCGCCAGTTGCCTAAATTCCTAACCACCTAGAGTGAAGTTCACCGTGACTTGAGTATCCACTTCCACGGGTTCGCCATTCAAGATGTACGGTTTGTATTTCCATTGCTTTACCGCGTCGATCGCAGACGGAACTAACATAGGATGCCCGCTGATCACGCGCAGGTTTTCGATCGACCCATCTTTGCTGATCACGGCTTGCAACAGCACACTACCTTGGATGTGAGCTTGCCGTGCCAGGGGCGGATAGCTCGGAGCAACTTTTCTTATCAAAAGACCCTGGGTGACGCCCTGCGATACCCGTACCCGTGTGGGGGCGGCAACTTTCGGAACTGCGACCGGAGTCGAACTGATGATTCCGCCAATCACACCGCCGGCCTGACCGGGGCCACTCGAAATTCCTCCGATTACCCCTGCCGTCATCGGCGGAGGCGCCGCATCTTCCTTAATGATTTCAATCTTCTTGGGAATTTTGGTGGGCGTGCGGAGCTGGTCATTAATAATGTTGGTTTGAACCTGCTTCACGACGTGAACCACTGTAGGTGGCGGAGGAGGCGGTGGCGGAGGAGGCGGAGCCGTAAGAGACATCATCAACTGCGCCTTGGGAAGAGCTTCGGTGAACAGAAGCGGAATGAGGACCAGGACCCCAATCAATGCTATCTCCAGGATGAAGGAGAAGGTGGTTGTCGCCAACCGCTTGTCCTTCAGTTTGCCGCCCGACTCGATTAGGCTATCTTCAAACATAAGATTTCTCCCACAAAACCTCTGTCTATGGCTTAGACACCGTTTCCTTCCTCTTTGCTCCCAACTGCGAACGGTAGTTCCGGCGGAGTGCTTTCCACCCGTCTAGCCAGTCACCCCAGCTTTTGAAATCTTGGACGAAGTGCGGCTGGCGTTTTGCTTTGACGCCTTATCAGCCCCACCCACTTGCTTGCCCGTTCCACCAATTGGAGCGGCTCCGGGTCCTCTGCCACGCTGAGAACGCCAGTCCTGATAAGCAACCAGAATTGGCGCCGCGATTGCAATCGACGAGTACGTCCCTATTAGGATGCCAATAACAAGCGCCAGAGAAAAGCCATTTAACACTTCTCCGCCGAACAAATACAAGGCCAGAACCGTCAAAAACGTCAATCCCGCGGTCAAAATCGTCCGGCTCAAGGTCTGATTGATGCTCCGGTTCACGATATCCGAGAGCTTTTCCCGGCGCATCAACTTCAGATTCTCTCGAATACGATCAAAAACCACGATGGTGTCGTTATTCGAATAGCCCACCAGGGTCAAAATCGCCGCAACTACCGTGAGCGAAATGTCCTTGTTCAGCAGCGAAAACGCACCAACCGTTATTAACGTATCGTGGAAGACGGTTATAACAGCCGCTACACCGTAAATCCATTCAAAACGAAATGCCAGATAAATCAGCATGCCGCCGAGAGAATAAACGATTGCCAACAGGGCTTGCTTCTTTAACTGTCCGCCCACTTGGGGGCCGACGATGTCCACGTTACGAATCGCAAAATTGGAAATAAAGAAACCATCCCGGACTGAGGCCAATACCGCAGGGTTGGCGACCCCATTCACATCATCGATCGAGTTGAGGACCCCCCCCTTCACTTTGTCCTTGAAGTCGATGATGGCTTTGGCTTGGTCGGCATAGCGCTGGGCGGCGTCCGTTCCCGCGTGCAACGGATCTTTATCCATCAAATAGTTGGTCAGAGTCAAGGTGCTGGTATTGTTCAAATCCAGTTTACCGGGAGGCGCGTTGGTCTCCAAGGCATTGATAATCATGGTCTTGCCTTGATCCAGCGCTTGCTCACTGGTCTCCTGTAAAGGCAAGTCAATCAATACTTCGTTATTGGCGGTGGCCCCAAGACGCTGAATGCGAGCGTGATGCAAACCAGCCCTGTCCATGGCGGCCCGAATCGCATTGTCGTTTGGAGTCTGCGCGAACTTGACCTCGACAAGAGTGCCGCCGCGGAAATCAATGCCGTATGGAATGTGATGCCAGAAAAGTATCGAGATCAAACCGGCCACACTGAAGATCAGCGAAAAGGCAATGAAGTACCACTTCTTGCCCAGAAAATCTATATTAGCGTTGCGAAAAAATTCCACTCTTCCTCTGGATCCTTGTCATTTCGAGCGCAGCGAGAAAATCTGCTTTTTTTCACTATTCACAAACAGCAGATTCCTCACCGCTAATGCGGTTCGGAATGACAACGTTAAAAAATTAAATGCTCAGTGCTTCTCCGCGCTGCTTACGGCTGAGAATCCAGTCGAAAATCACGCGGGAAACGAACACGGCGGTAAATAGATTTGCAAACAAGCCAAAGCTCAAAGTTACCGCGAACCCACGCACCGGACCAGTCCCGAAGATGAAAAGAATTACCGCCGAGATAATCGTGGTGACGTGTGTGTCCACAATTGTGATCCAGGCGTGGCCAAAACCCTGCTCCACCGCCGAGGGCGGCGTCTTTCCATTCCGCAATTCTTCACGGATGCGCTCAAAGATCAGGACGTTGGAATCGACACCCATGCCAACCGTCAAAATCACGCCCGCAATTCCAGGCAGGGTGAGCGTTGCGCCGGTGAAACCCAAGAAGCCCAGCAGGATCACCAGGTTCAAAATCAGGGCAATGTCCGCATTGATGCCGGCCGCATGATAATAGATCAACATGAAGATCAGCACTGCAAGCATGCCAACGATGGCCGCCCGAACGCCCGCGCGGATGGAATCGGTGCCCAAGGAGGGTCCGACCGTGCGTTCTTCCAGATACTTAATGCCGGCGGGAAGCGCTCCTGAGCGAAGGACCATCGATTGGTCCTTAACTTCTTGTTGAGTAAATCGGCCCTTAATAATGCCACTGTCGTGGATAGGCTCATCAATCGTCGCAACGGATTGAACTCTATTATCCAAAACCACCGCTAGCTGGTCCTTGACGTGGGCGGAGGTGAAGGCAAAGAACTTTCTACCTCCCTCACCGGTCAGGTTAAAACTCACGGCCGGTTGACCGTTTTCGTCTTGAGAGGCGCTGGCGTCACGCAGATCGCGTCCGCTTACCGCCGAGACTCGCGAAATGAGATACCACTGCTCGCCACCATCAGCGTTTGACTTACCGGGCAGCAGGACTGCGTCGGGAGGTATCACTCCACCTTTCGCCTGGAGCGCCTCCTGCTCGCTGGGATAGGGACCACCTAGCGCTTGCCGGATTTCCAGCATGGCCGTCGACTGCATTATTTCCTTAACGCGAGCGGGATCGTCCACACCGGGGAGTTGCACAAGTATCTGGTACTCGCCGAGCCCGTGCTCTTGAATCGTCGGCTCGGTTACGCCCAACTGATCGATCCGGTTACGGATCGTGTCAATAGCCTGGGAGACGGATCGGGTCTTCAAGTCCTTGAGCGCCTGCGGCTTCATGGACACCGTCCATGTATTTTCCGGGCCAGACTGCAAATCATATTCCGGCAAACGCTCTGCCACTATCGACCGCAGATCGCCGCTGGATTCAGGCGGAGCGCCTTTGATCACAATTTGTTCCGGATGGGCGACTGGGTCAGGCTTTGCGATTTCTACGTAATTTATCTTGTGGGCCCGAAGATCTTCTTTCAACCGCTCAATTGCATTGTCGGTCTCGACGTTAACCGCGTCGTTGACCTGAACCTGGAGGATTAAGTGCGTTCCACCTTTAAGATCAAGTCCAAGATTGATTCGCTTTTCCAGGCTTGCAAGAAAGCCGCGACCGGACCAGCTGTCCGGCACGCCAAAGATGCCGTACAGAAAAATCAGCAGGGTCGCGACAATTACGGCGAGTTTCCAGCCTAAATTCTTGTTCATTCTAAAAGTTACTTCCTAATAATTAAGATGCTACTTGCTTGCGGCCTCGTCAGCGGTCGTGACAGTCGTGACAGATGCCCGGCTGACCTCAAGGCGTAAATTGTCAGGAGGGACACGAAGGTGAACATAATCGTCTCTTAAAGCTACAATCGTTCCCCGAAGCCCTCCGCTGGTTACAACCTTGTCGCCGGTCTTAAGCTCGCTCAACATCTGCTGCCACTTCTTCTGCCGCCGCTGCTGAGGCATGATCAGCAAGAAATAGAAGATGCCAAATATAAGGATGAGCGGGGCGAACCCGATCCAACTCAAACCGCCACCGGCTTGCATCGCCAAAACCATCATGAAGTCATGGACCTATTTGCGCCAAGAATCCGGAACTGCGCCTGCCAACATTACGGGCCTCTGTGATTTATCGCGGGATTCTCGCGTATTCAGGCCGGACAATCCATCTTTAGAAAGGAACAAGGAGGGGGACTGCGGCTTCAATTGCGACTACTCTCCAGAAAGTAAACGCGCCCCTTTCCTGTGTTCAAGAGAACCAAGTCCAATAGAATGACGCACAGACCGCATGGTGTCAAGATAGAAGGTAAGGTTGTGAATTGTATTGAGAATCTGGCCCAATACCTCGTTGGATGCATACAGGTGGCGTAAATATGCCCTCGAGTATCGCGAACAGGTGCGGCAGGCGCAATTCGGGTCCAACTGGCCTTGATCTGCGGCATAGCGGGCCTGCTTGATGGATATTTTCCCCTCAGACGTGAAAAGCAGTCCATGTCTCGCAGCCCGTGTGGGAAGCACGCAATCCATCATGTCGACCCCCAAATTCGCATATTCCACAATTTCTTCAGGGGTTCCGACGCCCATTAAATAACGCGGCTTGTCTTTCGGGAGGAATTCAAGCGTAGCCTCGACAACTTCACGAGTGAGTGACCGCGGCTCTCCGACGCTCAAGCCACCGATGGCGTATCCGGGAAAGCCAATTTCGATGGTGCGTTCGGCGGATTCTTTGCGGAGGGCTAGGTCCATGCCGCCCTGGATAATGCCAAAGAGTGCCTGTCGCTCACTGAACACTTTGTCATTCCGAGCGGAGCAGGTGAATCCGCTCGCGGATTCACCTGCGGAGTCGAGGAACCTGCTTTCCCCTAGCCGCCAGGGAACTTCAGCTCTGTGCTCTTCGAAATACTTCTTGCTGCGCTCGGCCCAGCGCAGGGTCATTTCCATCGAATTTCTGGCTCGTTCTCGATCGGCCGGATACTCAGTGCACTCGTCGAACGCCATAATAATGTCGGCGCCGAGGCCAATCTGAGCTTCCATTGCGCTTTCCGGGGAGAAGAAATGGGAAGACCCGTCCAGATGCGAACGAAAAGTCACTCCTTCTTCGGACACTTTCCGCAGGTCGCTCAGGCTGAAAACTTGAAATCCGCCGGAATCGGTGAGAATCGCGCGAGGCCATGACATGAACCGGTGCAGCCCGCCAAGCTTTCGGACCTGCTCCACTCCCGGGCGCAGGTAGAGGTGGTAGGTATTTCCGAGAAGAATCTGCACGCCGAGTTCTTCCAAAACGTCCTGGGAGACGCCTTTAACCGTACCCAAGGTCCCCACCGGCATGAAGACCGGGGTTTGTACCTCGCCGTGCGGAGTGGTCAGAGTTCCGGCGCGGGCACGGCCTGTGGCCGTGTGAATTTGAAAGGACAAAGACACGAATCAGGATTGTAGCAACCACTTAGCACACGAATGCGGCTCAAGGCACAATTGGCACAATCAACGCTGAAGGATGCTCGCGGTCGTGATAAATCGTATTTGTGGCAGAGACGTATTTCTGGCTAATCGCTGCGCTTTCTGTTGTGTTGAGGTTCCGGTCAAAGCGCGGGAAGTTACTACTCGAAATCTCTAGACGCAACGCATGTCCCTGGCGAAACACATTGCTTGTGGACCAGAGATCGATCGCGAGCTTGTAAATCTGTCCGGGAACCATAAAGGTCGGCTTTTCCTGCGATTCACGATAACGTGCGCGGAGAATCCCTTCGGTTAGGTTTTGGGCAAATCCATCGGGAGCAACGTCCACCAGCTTCGCGGTGAAGTCTGTGTCCACCGCAGACGAATTCACATAAAGCTCGGCGGTGACGGGCCCAGTGACTTCTGTATCCTGAGCGAAGGCCGGAGTCGAATAGATCAAAACATCCGGGCGAGCTTCAATCGAGCGCTGGTCCCGCGGTCCCGGCGCCAGGTGTTGACTGTCGCAACACAATGGACCGCCGACGGTCGGAACAGGATTCCCTGGATCGTAAATAAAGTGATCCGGAACTTCCGCATGAGGACTCGAAGAAGAGAGAGTTCCATCACCTCTGACGGAATTGGCCTTCCCGTCCGAATGCAGAAAATATTTCGTCTGCCGCGCTCGGGAAAGAGGCCAGTCATCTTCGTCCCGCCATTGATTAGCCCCCATTACAAATATTCTGACTGGCTTGCCAGCAAACTCGTTTTGGATTCCCTTAAAAAGATAGTCATACCATCGCAACGTTATGTCGCCTTCGTTGAACTCCGCAGCAGCGGGACCGAAATCGACGTCGCCAATCTTCTGGCCGCTACCGGCGTGCCCGCCAATCGTCACAAGCAAGTGCTGTCCGTTTCGCGCCGTCTCGCGTCCACCCCGCGCTTTGATGCCGACGTAATTTCGGAGCGATCCTCCCTGAAAAATGTCATACCAAGCAGCGATATGGAGCGCCGGGACGGTTATGTCAGCGAAACGTTCTTCAATCGAAAACTGTTTCCAATAATCGTCGTAGTTGGGGTGAGCCAGCCAGTCGGCAAAATACGGCGCCAAAGAGGCAATCGAAGTCGACGCTGCGGGGTTGGGAAGATTAAAGAGAGAATAGTCTGAGAGTGGAAGGGTCGAGACGCCCTTCATCGCGTTGGTATTGCTTTGTACCTGGCGGTTCATCGTGTCTTGCGCAAGGCCTGACGTCCATGATTCGTCAAACCATTGTTCAAAGGCACCCCCTTGATAGGTCCACCCATCGTGATAGTTGCTCGCGGTCACGACCGGACAGATGCCAGCGAGATGTGGAGGATGAGCGACGGCAGCCAGCATTTGTGTCGCGCCAACATACGATCCGCCCCACATTCCTACTTTGCCATTCGAATACGGCAGCGCGGCCACCCATTCGATGGTGTCATAGCCATCACTCGGTTCGTTCTTGAAGGGATACCACGCACCTTCGGATGAATAACGTCCGCGAACGTCCTGAACAATCGCCACGTATCCGGCCGCCGCTGCTCTCAGGCCAAAATCGGTGCCATTTCGTTTGTCGTAAGGAGTACGTTGGAGCAATGTGGGGAATTGCCCATCCGCTTTCGGACGGTAAATGTCCGCATGGAGAGTGACGCCATCACGCATTTTTACCGGGACATCGCGCTCGATGGTGACGGAATAGGGATCGGTAGCCTGAACGGAAATGGCAATGAGAACGAATAAGATTGATCGAGCAATCATCGGGTGTCCGGCAGAGAGGTTAACAGATTACGGTCGCGTTGAGGCAGGTGTCCTCACCTACTCAGGAGGATCCAAAGGTTCAGAGTGCAGCCGATTTATCAAAAATAATCTTCTTAATCTTTTCCACGAATTCCGGCGTCGGAATGTCTTCGGTCTTCTCTTTCCCCCGCGTGCGGACGTTTACTCTTCCAGCCTCAGCCTCTTTATCCCCCACAACCAGTAGGAACGGAACTTTCTGCATGGCATGCTCGCGGATCTTGGCGTTCATTTTTTCATTGCGCCCGTCGACTTCGACTCGGACGCCGCCTTCCCTCAATTGCGCTGCTACTTTCTGAGCGTATTCGATATGCCGTTCCGCGATGGGAATCATCACGGCCTGCACCGGCGACAGCCATACTGGGAATGCGCCCGCGTAGTGTTCGATCAGCACTCCGAAAAAGCGCTCGACCGATCCATACAGCGCGCGATGCACCATTAGCGGCTGCTTGCGCGATCCATCTTCCGCGACGTATTCCAGAGCAAACCGTTGCGGCAGATTGAAGTCGAATTGGACGGTTGAAAGCTGCCAGAGACGCCCAATTGCATCCACGAGTTTGATGTCGATTTTCGGACCGTAAAATGCAGCTTCACCAGGGATGGTTTTGTGTTCGATATTCCGCTTCTTCAACACATTTTCGAGCGACCGCGTGGCCATATTCCATTGGTCTTCGCTTCCCACAAAATTCTTGCGGTCATCGGGATTCCAAGTCGAAAGTTCAGTCAGGAATTTGTCGAACCCGAAATCTTTCAGCACATCGAGAGCAAAGTCCAAGCAGGCTTCGATTTCCGCTTCGATCTGATCCGGCTTGCAGAAAATATGGGCGTCATCCTGAGTAAATCCGCGCACCCGCAGCAACCCGTGCATCACGCCTGAGCGCTCATAACGGTAAACCGTCCCTAACTCGCCAAGCCGCACTGGCAAATCTCGATACGATTTCAACGAATCTTTGTAAATCAAAATATGGAACGGGCAATTCATCGGCTTCAAACGGTATTCGGCATCGTCAAGCTCCATGATGTCGAACATGTTCTCGGCGTAGTAGCCTTCGTGCCCGGACGTTTGCCACAACTGACGCCGCGCCACATGCGGCGTGTAAACCAACGAATAGCCGCGCTTTAGA
>Ga0210403_10001483_pt1 | contig 22180 bp, 21 predicted proteins | sample IncBWC19MmetaG_FD_150863 | JGI IMG/M metagenome (GOLD analysis project Ga0210403, IMG submission 150863) | Forest soil microbial communities from Barre Woods Harvard Forest LTER site, Petersham, Massachusetts, United States - Inc-BW-C-19-M | ecosystem: Environmental > Terrestrial > Soil >... | reverse complement strand
GCCGGAGGTTTTCATGCCACGTCTTGGATTGCTCTTAGCTTTCTGCGTAGCGTTTCTCTGTTCCCCGCTGTACGCCCAAACCTCTTGCAGCGGCATGAGCTTGGGCCGCGGCGCCAGCCTGAACGGCTTTATTCCCTTCCCTGCGGACAACGCGTGGAATCAGGACATATCCAACGCCTCGGTCGATCCCAATTCGGACGCGCTCATCAACTTCATCGGCGCCAGCACTCCCATGCATCCCGACTTCGGCGCCGGCCTGTACGCCGGATCGACTATCGGCATTCCCTATGTTGTCGTGAGCGGCTCTCCCTTCGTGAACATCCACTTCACCGCCTATGGCAGTGAGAGCGATCCCGGCCCCATGCCCGTTCCCCACAATGCTCCGATCGAAGGTTATCCGCACCCGGGGCAACGGCGACCGCCACGTGCTGGTGCTCGATCGCGACAACTGCTGGCTGTACGAGCTCTACCATTCCTACGCGAACAAGGACGGAAGCTGGAACGCCGATTCAGCCGCGGTCTGGGATCTGCTCAATGACGAACAGCGTCCCTACACATGAGACCTCAAACTCAGCGGAGTGCCAGCCAAGATCCGCAAAACACTCGAGATGACCAGCTTGCTCTCGCAATTTGAAACCTACGACACGATTGAGGAAGCGATCACGGCCGCCTATTTGGGCTCGCGATATTCGCGAGCAAAAGCCGGAGACACGAGGCCACGCATACTTTGCGTTTACGATTCGACAGACGTCCGCACGTTTCTGCGAGAAGTGCTGTGCTGCCGGATACAACGCCTTAACTACTGCCACCATTGACGACGCCCTGATCCTGCTGAAGGCTACGAAGGCAAAGCTGGTGGTGATTCCTGCCCGCATGCAATCCGTCCATGGCAAACCCACACGCAAGTCGCTGGAGGATGTCGATCCGGCCGTTTCTTTGCTTATTTTGGACGAGAACTTCGCTACCCAAGATCCGGGAGAAGCCGCAGAGAAACTCTTGAGCGACGTTCGCAGCCAATAGCGCGAAACTCGGACCGGACGCGGCCTTCAATCCGTTTCGCGAAGCTCCATTCCGGCCGACTTCGCTGAAGACTCTTCGTGCTGCTTCGTCCAGTCCGCTTCTGTCAGCACCGAAATCGCTTCAAGTTTTTTCTTCTGTAGACCGGCATTGATCGCGGATAGCTCCTTGTCCATCAGCTTGCGGAAATCAGTAATTACGTCTTCCAGTTCATGTCCAAGGGATTCGGCGCGAGCCACTTGGTAATCGGTGGGTCGTCCCTCGTAACCGTTCACGTCGCCATACAGGCTTCCAAGATGTTCGCGAATGCGTTCTTCACCGGTAATCGCTCCACCTTCCTTGGTCGCCACGATCTTGGAACGGAGGTTATCCAACTCGGTGGAGAGTTGCTGGAGACGGCCACGAAGCGGATCCTTCTCAGGCAGCTTCGCGGCGCGCGCCACAGCGGCATCGCGCACGCCTTCGATGGCGCTCACAGCGTAGCTCATGTGCCCCAGCATTTTGTCCAACTGCATGGCGAGAGCAAACTGTGCCTTTCGATCCTCAACCGTGTATTTGGCGCGGGGATCAAGCACGACCTTCAATGGCTCCGTGTAGATCTGATCCCCTTTAGTCATTTTGATCGTATACGTGCCAGGCAGGACCCTCGGCCCCTGAGCAGCTTGGAAGAGAGCGCTTGCCGCCGGAGGGACGACCGGGGCCTTCAGCCGCATCGACCACTTCGCCCGGTTCACCCCTCGATGTTTGCTGCCCGGCACTGTATCCATCAACTTGCCATCCTGATCGAGGATTTCGATTTTTAGGTCACCGAAGATGTGACGCTGCTTCTGGTAGTAATCGATGAACGCGTCGGTCGGCCGGCTGGGCCCGTTAAAAGTCTCGTCGCCCTCAGCCCAGCCTCCGTTGGCATTGAGCCATTGAATGGCTGGCGGCCCTTCGATCAGGGTAGCGTTTTTTGCCATCAGATCGGGCGTCAGGGCGCGCAGCGGAGAAATATCGTCAATGATCCAGATTCCGCGTCCGTGAGTCGCGAGCACTAAATCGGACTCACGCGATTGCACCACAAGATCGCGCACCGCTACGGCAGGAAAGTTGCTTCCCTTGTACTGTCCCCAATGCTGCCCGCCATCGACCGAGATCCAGAGTCCGAATTCCGTTCCCAGAAACAGGAGGTTCGGATCGACGGTATCTTCCTTGATCACATGCGCATAGCCGAGGGCGCCGTTTTCTTGTACGTGCAGTGAAGTCCAGGTCTTTCCATAGTCGGTAGTTTTGTACGCGTAGGGGTTCATGTCGCCAAAAGTATGGCGATCGAACGTCGCGTAGGCAGTTCCTTCGTCGAAGCGGCTGGCCTCAATGGTTGAGACCCATGAGTTTTTGGCGAGCCCTGCAACGTTCGCGACAACGTTCGTCCACGTCTTGGCGCCATCCCGCGTGATTTGCAAATTGCCGTCGTCGGTTCCAACCCAAATGATCTGACCGTTCTTCGGGGATTCCGAAATCGAATAAATCGAGGTGTGCATCTCGGCCGAGGAATTGTCGACGGTAACTCCGCCGGATTCTTCCTGCTTCTGCTTTTCAGGATCGTTGGTGGTGAGGTCAGGAGAGATGCGCTCCCACGACTGCCCGTGGTCGCGAGAACGGAACAGGAATTGCGCGCCGATATAGATCGTCCCTTTCTCGTTGGGACTCATGTGAATGGGCGTGTTCCAATTGAAACGTAACTTCTTTTCGTTGTAGTTGGGAAGTGGCTGAATGGGTCGGATCTCGAGCGTATGTCGATTGACGCGGCCGATCGTGCCGCCCTGGTATTCGGCGTAGATGTAATCCGGGTCGGAAGTATCCTCAAAAACCCAGAAGCCGTCGCCGCCATAGATGTTTTCCCAACGCGAATTTGTAACGCCTCCGGGATACGACGAGTCTCCGATCCAACTGCTGTTGTCTTGCAAGCCCCCATAAACATGATAGGGATTCGCGTTGTCCACGCTCACATGGTAGAACTGCGAAATTGGAAGGTTGTTTTGGTGCATCCAACGCGTGCCTCCATCTTCGCTGCGCCACAGACCGCCGTCATCGCCCGTATAAACCACATTAGGATTGCTGGGATCGATCCAAATGTCGTGGAAATCGCCATGCGCGTTGCCAACGGAACTAAAACTCTTTCCACCGTTCACGCTGAGCAGCAGCGGCCCATCGGGTTTGAAGACTTTATTCTCATCTTTGGGATCCACGATCAAGTTGGCGAAATAAAAAGGCCGCCAGATCATAAACCGGCTGGCATCCATGCGATTCCATGTCTTGCCGCCATCGTCAGAGCGAAACAGCGCGCTCTTTTTTGACTCGATCATGGCATACACGACTTGCGGCTTACCCGGCGCTACTGCCACCGCGATGCGTCCCCAGGGTTTGTCAGGCAGGCCCTTGGCGTTCTTGTCATCCAGTTCCGTCCAACTGTTACCGCCGTCGTTGGACTTGTAGAGTCCGCTGCCCGGGCCTCCAGAACGGAACGTCCAACCTTGGCGGCGGAAGTCCCACATCGATGCGAAGACAGTTTTCGGTTCAAGCGGACTCATGGAGAGCATGCCGCAGCCCGTGGAACCGTTCGCCCCAGCCAGAACTTTCTTCCAGGTATTACCACCATCGGAGGTTTTGAAAACTCCCCGTTCGTCACTGTCGTTCCAAATGTGGCCAGTGGCGCAGGCGAGAACACTATTGCTGTCCTTGGGATCGACGAGGATCTTCGCGATATGCTCGGTGTCCTTCAACCCCATGTTGGTCCAGTTCTCCCCGCCATCGGTGGATTTGTAAATGCCATCGCCAATGGAAACGCTGTTTCTGGTCCACGCCTCTCCTGTGCCCGCCCAAACGATCTTGGAATTTGACGGATCAATCGCGAGCGCTCCAATCGACTGAACCGATTGACGATCGAAAACCGGTTTGAACGTGGTTCCGCCGTTCACCGACTTCCAGACTCCGCCGCTGGCTGACCCGGCAAATAGAGTGAGCCGTCCGTTTTCGTTCACCGCTGCTATCGCTGCAATGCGCCCGCTCATCGTCGCAGAACCAATGTTGCGGGCCGGCAATCCAGAGATGGTGGCGGCGTCGAACTTCGTCACTTGCTGCGCGGAAACCGCCACGGAAACGAACAGCAATCCAAGACTGAGTAACCGCGAGAGATTTCGGGGCAGTTTCTGGGAACTGGCGTGAACTGTCATGGTAAAAGTCCTCTTCGGAATAAATGCGAGTTTGACGTAATGTGTCCGGAGATTTCGCGACAAGAGTGGTCCGCTCGATTCGTAGTCGCTCACTGGGTTTTCGATGCTCCCTTCTTCAGGGATGCCGGTAACGCAAAGTCGGAGGCATCCAACGGCACGTTGACCTCGATTTTCTCGACCGTTACCGTTTGCCATGAGGTGGGATCGTTCTTGGGGCCCGATGCGATAGAAAAGGGATACATCACGCCCCCGATGGGCTTGTAAGATCCGAGATCGGAAGCGCTCTCTCGCACCGAACCGCGAATGAATTCCTGGGTTTCCTTGTGAATCTCCAGATAGGTGTCGGGGTCGAGGTAATAGTAGACGATGTCGCCATTTTTCAGCGTGACCTTGAGTCGGAAGGCATCGTCGCCGTCGACAATGTCGTGGCCCAGATATTCCACCGTGTTCCCTTTGGCCTTGTAATCTACAAGCGGCCCGTCGAAGTCGGAGTCAATCAAGAGATCCCGCATATCGTCGTCTCCCATCAGTTCGGGATCTTTGCGCCCGCCGAACGGCTGGATTTGCCATCCCGTAGCGCCGTCGTAAGCTTGCACCGCAGTCATGCCCTGAAGCGAAAAAGTTTCGCGCACGAGGTTCGGGCGCATGTTTTCCTGTCCCGCGGTGGCCGTGATGCCGCCGCCAATAAGTTTGCCCGTCATGCGCCAGGTGTTGATGGCTTTGATTTTGTCCATCCCTCCCTTGGCTTCGATATTCTTGTTGACCAATTCGTCCGCGGTTTGGGACTTAGCGTGAAGGTTGAAGCAGACAACTACGAGCAATAAAACCAGCCAATAACGCATGCAACGTGCTCCTGTGAAGTCGAAACAGCGAGATTCGGAGGAAACGATACTGTACGCCGTTTTAGACGTAAGTGCCAAGTGTTCAGTTATCGCGAAGGATTGCAACCAGCCAACTCGTGGCCATCTGCGTCATCCAAATTCCCGCGACGGGTTCTGTTGGACAGATAAAACGCCAGGTTCACCGCGATCCGACAGGCTTATGGCGCAGTGTGGGGGATGGTGCAGCAGCAGGCGGCTATGCTCGCCTATAACGATGTGTTGCGTTTTCTCGCTCTGATGTTCGTTGCAATGTTGCCGCTGCTTTTCTTGATGCGCAAGCCGAAGAAGGGTGGCGCCGTGATGGCTCACTGATCCCAGACCACGGAGTGAAAACGGTCAGGGCTTTGCCGTTACCTGGTCCCTGATCTTGGCATACTCTTGCTCAGAGATAGCGCGACGGCTCAACAGTTCGTGGGCGTTGCTATAAGGTCGGCCAGCGATTACGCGATCTGCTGCCTCGCTGCTCATTCCCGGGAGGCTCAGCAATTGGTCTTTGCTGGCTCGGTTCAGATCCAGCGGGTTGTCACGGTTCCAGCCTTCTCTCACGCCTTGAGCCAACGCCTGCGCGTCGCGCTTGATGTCGGACGTAGCTTGTGCGGTTTTCTCTCTGACTTCGTCAGGGCTGGGGTTTTGCGAAGTACATCCAACCGCGAGCAGCAGCAACACGACGGCGAAAGCACTGATTATTTTCACCTCCCTACGATGCACGCCGAGTCGGAGAGGTTGGTCTTATCGGTTGTGAATCACGTGTTCGTCGGTCAGCACGAGCCTTAATTTGCCGTTTGCTTGCGACACAGAAATAGAGTTGCAACCGTCCACGATCCAATCGGCACCTGCGTCTTTGAGTTCCGCTTCTGAGGCCGTGGTTCTGCAGGCGATGACTCGGGCGCCAGCCGCTTTGCCGGCGCGAATGCCCGCGGGTACGTCTTCCACCACGACGCACTCTGTCGCCGGCACTCCCAGCAACGACGCGCCTCTCAGATAGGGCTCGGGATCCGGTTTTCCATTTGTCACATCGTCGCAAGTGAGCAAGCGCTCGGGAATCGGCAGACCTGCCGCGCGAAGCCGGACTTCCGCCAGCGGGCGGGTACACGAGGTCACGATCGTCCATCGATCCGGGGGAAGAGCGCTCAGCAGTTCGCGCGCCCCCGGCAAAGTCACTACACCCTCGAGATCTTGAATCTCGCCGCTTTCCACTTTCAGGTTCTCGGCCTCATGGTCGGCGTGCGGGAGATAGTCGCGTATAGTCGCAACGCTAGGCCGTCCATGCGCTCTGTGAACAACCTCGTCGGGATCGAAACCGTGCGCGATTGCCCACCGCGACCAAACGCGAGTGACCGCGGGCGTAGAGTCGATCAGCACGCCATCCAGGTCGAACAGGAGCGCGCGGCAAGAGATCCGGGTCATGTCTTACCTTAGCAAATCGGCGATAGCAAACCGGCGACAGCAAGCGGGCTGCCCTCAGAACCGCTACTGAGGCTCCTGCGTAAGCTCCGGGTTCGGCATCGGCCCTGATTCCAATTCCTGATGCCGCTTTTCGCGGGCGGCATTCGACATTTCCGTAAATGTCTGCATCTCGGCCTTGGCCTCCTGCACACGTCCGAGGCGTTGCAGCAATTGTCCGCGCAAGTAGTGAATGCCAGAGCTGTCGGGATCGAGCTTGAGCGCGGCGTCAACCTCGGTCAGCGCTTCCGCATATCTGTTCTCCCGCTGATAGACCCTCGCGAGTTGAAAGTGGGAACTGGCGAGCTGAGAATCGAGATGCAGCGCCTTGCGAAACATCTTCTCCGCTTCCTGATCCTGCTGCTGAAGGAAGTACACCTGTCCCAGTTGGTCATAGTTGTAACTGACGTCGGGCTCGATTGCGATATCTTTGAGGAACTCAGATTTTGCGTGTTCCATATCCTGCTTCTTCAAGTAAGCCATTCCTAGATTGAAGTGGACAAAGGGAAGGGAAGGATCGCCCTTGGCCGCGAGTTCAAGTTCGGTGATGGCCTCCTCATACTCTTCGCGATTGAGATGAGCTTTGCCCATCAGCAGATGAAACTCGGGAGAGTTTTGCCCGATCTCAACAAAATGGCTTAGCGCCCGCTGCTCCAGATCTGCACGCCTCGCCTTGTTGGCCGCGATGCCGAGTACGTAAAGGTAATTCAACTGGCCGGAAGCCTGCGACCATAGCGGCTCGAGTGTGGTTGCCGCATCGCCATAACGCTCGACGAAGAAGTAACACAGCCCCAGCAGATAGCGAGCCTGGAAAGAATCGGGCGCATCGTGCACGACCGACTCAAAGGGAGGAATCGCGTTTCGAAAATCGTTTTGGCGATAGTAAACCAGCCCGATGTTGAGCCGGATTCCCGCAATCTGCGGTGCCAGATGTTCAGCCTTGCGCAACATCTCCAACGCCTGCGGCCACTGTTTGCGGCGCATGTAAATCACTCCAAGGTTCGCATATGCACCCGCCACTTGCGGATTGACCGCAAGCACAGCCCGAAACGCATGTTCGGATTCGTCCAGGTTGCCGCTCTTCAACGCCGCCTCACCCCGCTGAAAAAGCTGCTGAGGATCGACGCCCTGCGTGGCAGGCGCAGAGCCTGGTTTCTGCGTCTGAGCCTGCTGCATTCCATACGCTTCGGACGCTCGCGCTGAGGCCAGCCACAGGAACATCAGTAAAAATCGCATGGTTACGCTTGACACTGCTTTCACTCTCTGCTGTAGTGTCCGCCAGCAGCAACACGAATTCAAGCCACGATGATTCACGGCAATGCGCGCCAAGGATGAAAAACTCGCGATGAAAGCTGAAACCGTCACCATTAAAGATGTGGCGAAGGAGAGTGGCTTTTCGTCGACCACCGTCTCCATCGTTTTGAACAATGCTCCCCTCGCACGCTACATTCCAGCCGTCACCAAGAAGCGGATCGAGCAAGCCGCCAAGAAGCTGGGTTACCGCCCCAACCTGTTTGCCCGTTCGCTTCGCAGCAAGCGCAGCCACACCGTTGGCGTCATGGTCTTCGACATGACCGACCCTTACTGCACTCTCGTCCTGCGCGGCATCGAGAATACTCTGTATCAGTCTTCTTACCTTCCGATTCTCACCGACGTTCACAACGAACGCAGCCGCTTCGAGCGCTACCTCGAGATGCTGCTGGACCGGCGGGTGGAAGCCCTCATTGTGGTGGCAAACTGGCTGTTCGTGGATATCGACGTTCTGGCCGACCTCGAAAAGAGCAGCATTCCGACAGCAATGATCGGCCGTGAGTTGCAAACCGATACTGTCAGTTCCGTCATGGTCGACAACGAACTTGGCGCTCATGCCGCTCTCGAACATCTGCATTCATTGGGGCATCGCAAGATAGCCTTCATCCGCGGCCCCAAGACTCTGGCCGACAGCGCTCCACGATGGAAAGGAATTCGATCGTTCGCCAAGTCGAGTGGGCTGGAACTGGATTCGCGTCTGATTCTCGATCTACCTGAATCGCGAGACCCGATTTCGAGTTTCGAAGCAGGCTACAAATTAACCGAAGATTTGCTTAAACAAAAACGCCCGTTCACCGCTCTGATGGCCTTCGATGACATGACCGCGTTTGGAGCAATACGCGCGCTGGCAAAGGCTGGCATGCGTGTTCCAGAACACTGTTCGGTCATCGGTTTTGATGACGTGGCGGCTTCCAGCTTGTACACACCATCTTTGACCACGGTTCGTCAGCCCATGGAAATTATGGGAACGATGGCGGTCAGCATTGTCGTCGACGGCATCAATGCGGTTCAGGAGAAGCGCGAAGTCACTGCCGTGCACCGCAAAGTAGCCCCAGAACTAGCCGTGCGGGAATCCACCAGAAGCGTATCGTGACCTGCGCCCAGCTATATTGGTAAGACGTCATCGCAGTGTGGAAGACGTCATCCTGAGCCCCGCGCCTATGCACGATGGAAAGACGTCATCCAGAGCCCTGCGCCCACACATAACGCAAAGACGTCATCCTGAGCCCCGCGCTTTTCAGCGGGGCGAAGGATCTCGCGCGGACTATTTTGAACTCGCCGGAACACCATTCCTATTTACTTTTGATTCGGGCTCGATTTCGGGTAGTCTGTCTGATTCTGGTCGGAAGGGGAGACACGCTTGCGAGTTCGGGTGTTCTATCACGATAAATGCTTTGACGGCGCCTCATCGGCGGCACTTTTCTCCCGTTTCTATCGCGAACGGATTCGCAACGACGTCCAGTTCGTGTACTCCGGCTTGCTGCACCGCGCGGGCTCCCTGTTCGATGAAAAGAATTTTGACGGCGACGAGAACGCCATTGTCGATTTTAAATATTCCAGTTCCCCCAGGATCACCTGGTGGTTCGATCATCACGAAAGCGCGTTTCTCTCGCCCGCCGATGCCTCCCACTTCGAGCAGGATCAGAGCAACCAAAAATTCTACGACCCGGACTTCAAATCCTGCACCAGCTTCATTGCCACCATCGCCGAGGAGCGCTTCGGTTTCGATCCCAAACCCGTGGCCGAACTGGTTCACTGGACGGATATTGTCGATGGCGCCATGTATCCCGACGCGCGCACTGCGGTCGAAATGCAAGCTCCTGCAATGAAGCTGACTATGGTGATCGAATCGAATCAGACCCACGATTTTGTCCCTCGGCTCATTCCCCTTCTCGCCAGCAAGCCGCTGGCCGCGATCATCGAAGAGCCTTTTGTCGCATCGCTCCTGCCGCCACTGCTGGAGCGCCATCAACGCTCCATCGCGATCCTCGGCGAGCGCACCGAATCAAAAGATGGCACTCTTTTCTTCGATGTCACCGACCATGAGCTCGAGGGCTACAACAAATTCGTTCCCTACTATCTGCATCCCGAATCCGTCTACAGCGTAGGCCTGAGCAAAAGCAGTTTCCGGGTGAAGGTGTCGGTGGGATCCAATCCCTGGGCGCCCTCGGAACCGGTCGTGAACCTGGCGAAGATCTGCGAGCGCTACGGCGGCGGTGGACACGCCCGGGTCGGCGCCATCTCTTTCGATGTGACCCATCAGGAGGCCGCGCGCAAAGCCGCCCGCGAAATCGTGGAAGAGCTGCGCGCCGCAGTGCGCGCGCAGGGACAATAATTCCAAAGGCAGCGGCCGATTCCCGTGAACACGCCTCCTACTTCCGATCCCACTGTGCGAACCGAGCACTTGGGCCGCGTGGTCAAGGACAGAGTTCTAGTCGAAGATGTCACCTTCGAAGTGCGATCTGGCGAAGTTCTCGCCATCGTCGGACCCAGCGGCTCGGGAAAAAGCTCATTGCTTAGGCTGCTGAATCGCCTCGATGAACCGACCAGCGGCACAGTCTACGTCGAAGGCACCGACTACCGCCAAATCGCGCCCCGCGAGTTGCGCCGTAAGCTGGGCCTGGTGAACCAGCGTCCCTACCTTTTTCCCGGCACGATAGAAGAGAACCTGCAATTCGGTCCGTGGCAGCGCGGAGAGTATTTGTCGCGCGAATCGATCGAGCAACTGCTGGCTCGCGTTGGCCTGAAGGGCTATGCCAGCCGCAATGTTGCGAATCTTTCTGGAGGCGAAGCCCAACGCGTCTCCGTCGCTCGCACGCTGGCCAACTCTCCTCTGGTGCTGCTGCTCGATGAGCCTACGTCCGCTCTGGATGAAGCATCTAAGCTGGAGGTTGAGTCGGCCATTCAAAACGTCGTGCGCGACCATGGACTGACCTGCGTACTGGTTACTCATGACACCGCGCAGGCCGCGCGCCTGGCCGACAGGGCTTTATTGCTCGAAGCCGCGCATGTGGTGCGCATCGGTTCCGTCAGCGAGGTGTTGCATGCTTAAGCTTTTCTTTAGCAATCAACTGTATCTGGGATTGGCGCAAGCCCTCGTTGCCGCGCTTGCGGCCATGGTCGTGGTCTTGCTCGCCCGCAAACGTGGCATTCATCTGGAGCGCGATACGCTGATTGCAATGGTTCGAGGCATCGTTCAGATCGTTGCCGTCGGATCCATCCTCCTGTTGCTGCTGCGCGGCCCGCGCTGGACCAGCGGACTTCTTCTCGCTGGAATGATCACCGCCGCCGGGGCAACCTCTGCGCGTCGCGCGAAGGGCATACCCGACGCGTTTCGGGTTTCTGCCTGGTCGATCGCATTGGGCGCCGGCTCGGTGATCGCGCTGATGACCTGGCTCGGCGTGATCGATACCGCCATCACTTCGTTAGTGCCTGTCGGCAGCATGCTCATCGCCAATGCCATGAACACGAATGGATTGGCGCTCAACCGCTTCCGCTCGGATGTACTCGCCCACGTCGGCGAAATCGAAACTGCGCTGGCGCTCGGAGCGGAAGCCAAGACCAGTGTTTCCCCTTACGTGCAGACCAGCATCGAAGCCAGCCTGATTCCCGCCATCGACTCCATTCGCTCGCTGGGCATCGTGTGGATTCCCGGATTAATGGCGGGTATGCTGCTCTCCGGGGCCCGGCCAGTGTATGCTGCCATCTACCAGTTCGTGGTGCTGGCCATGATTTTTGCCGCGTCCGGCCTGACCTCGCTAGTCAGTACGTTGCTGATTCGGGAGCGAATTTTTACCCCGGCGCAACAATTGAGTTTGCAACCAGGGAGATAATGTTGTAATGAGTTCTAGCGTGCACACCGGCGTCGCACTGACGAAACCAAAGCACCGCGGGACCGTCCAGGTCCTCCGCTCCGTCGCCGCGCTGGAACTCGCCAAGGGCATGATCGTTCTGTTGTCTGCCTTTGGCGTCCTCTTGCTGGTACACCGGGAAGATCCCTGGGACATTGCCGACGGTTTCCTCAAACTCCTTCATATCAGCCCCGATCACCACTTTGCTCAAGTGTTCCTCAACTGGGCCGACTCCTTGACCGAAACCAAAGTGTGGGCGGTTGCCGGCGTGGCCGTCGCCTATTCGGTTTTGCGCTTCGTCGAGGCTTACGGACTCTGGTACGCCAGAGCCTGGGCGGAGTGGATTGCCCTCGTTTCGGGAATGCTGTACCTGCCATTCGAAATCTACAAACTGATTCACCACCCCAGCCCATTCCATATATGGGTCTTTCTCATCAATCTGGCGATCGTGCTCTACATGGCCTACGAGTTGAAGACCGGCGAAAGCATTCACCGCCTCCGCCAGCCAACTTGAAGGTCCAGCCTGTCACCGAATTGCCCGGGTTCAAAAGTCTCCCTCGATCGAATTTCTTCAGATCAGTTCAGACAGCTTCAGAATGCCTCCATGGACGTTTCCAGAGATCGGGAGCATGATCGCACTCGCTCGCGGGATTTCCTCACCGGCTCCGCAAGGAGTCGGGTGAGCCCGGTAAGCGGGGGGTCGATAACGGGGGAGTTTCGATCCCCCCACACAGCTGAATCTAGTCCTAGGGCAGCGCTTATGGCCACAGACTCCGGGGCAATCGCCAAGAAGTTGCCGAGAGCGCTGCGGTACGTGCTACCCCTGCTCGCCTTCTCCGTGTTCATCAATTACATCGATCGCGCCAACCTGTCGATCGCCGCGCCCATGTTGAAAGATGAACTGGGGATGTCCGCTTCCCAACTCGGGATTCTCCTTTCATCCTTTTTCTGGACTTACTCGCTCTTCCTGATTCTATCGGGGTGGCTTGTCGACCGAGTGAGCGTGAGTTGGGTAATGGCCATTGGTTTCTTTCTCTGGTCAGCTGCTACGAGTGTCACTGGATTCTTGCACGGATTCACCGCCTTGCTGGTGGTACGGCTTGTTCTCGGCATCGGCGAGTCGGTCGCTTATCCCTCGTACTCGAAAATACTGGCAAAGTATTTCCCGGCCGCGCAACGCGCTTCCGCGAATTCAATCATCGCCTCGGGGCTGGCCTGCGGCCCCGCTTTCGGCATGTTGCTGGGCGGTGTGCTGATGTCCCGGTTTGGTTGGCGGTCGTTTTTTGTGGTCCTCGGTTCGATCAGTCTGGTCTGGCTTTTGCCGTGGTTTCGCTGGATGCCGCGCGGACCTGGGATTGCCACAGAGATGCAACCAGGGCCGGAGCCGACCACTCTGGAAATCCTCAAGCAACGCTCGGCTTGGGGAACATTCCTGGGTCTGTTCTGCACCGCCTACTCCCTCTACTTCCTAACTGCATGGTTGCCGTTTTACCTGGTTCGCGAGAGGCATTTCTCGATGGACGCAATGGCGAAAATTGGCGGCGCCGTGTTTCTCACGCAAGCCCTGTCTTCGTTTGTATCCGGACGGATCGGTGATCGCTGGATCGCCGCTGGGGGCACTCGAACCAGAGTACACATGACTTTCATGATCGCCGGATTGCTTGGCAGTGGCGGATGCCTCCTCGCCTGTTCGCTCGTCGGCCCCACTCTCTCCGTGGCGCTGTTGTTGCTGGTGGGCGCGTCGGTCGGGTCGACCTCGGCGAGTATCTGGCCGGTCAGCCAGACCTTGGCCGGCCCTCGCGCCTCGGGACGATGGACTGGACTGCAATGCGCCTTTGGCAACACTTCCGGGGCTCTCGCCTCTGCTGTAACCGGTTTCATACTAGATCGGACCGGCGAATTTTTCTGGGCCTTCGCGATCGCCGCTGCGCTCTGTATCGTCGGCGTGCTGACCTGGTTGTTCCTGGTATGCCCCGTGGAGCCAGTCATCTGGACGCGACGGACTTCAGTTAGCTTGGGTAGGGCTGGAGTCGAGGCTGGTGTGAGGCTCTAAGATGCGAGGCTAGGGAAACCGGGCCAGACGGGGCGCCGGTTGACTACCGGTTCGAGCCAGACGGATAATGGCCTGCCTTTCCACACAGGAGTGACTTTCTATGTCAGTCGAAGAGAATGTGAAGTTGATGCGGCGTTGGTTCCAGGAAGTATGGAACGAAGGCAAGCTCCAAACTATTCATGAGCTTCTCGCTCCCGATGCGGTGGCAGTCGGCGAACTTGAAGATGGGGCCAAACTTCGTGGACCCGCGGAGTTCGCAGCATTTGCCCAGCGCATTCGTGGCGCCTTTCCCGACATGAATGTTGTGGTTGAAGATGTCTTCGGAGCCGGGGACAAGGTCGTGCTGCGCTGGTCGGGCACGATGACCCATCTCGGAGATCACCTGGGGATGCCGCCCACTCGCAAGCGCGTTGAGGTCACCGGAATAACCATCGCTCGCATTGCAAACCAACAGATCGTCGAGGGATGGGACAACTGGGACCAATTAGGAATGCTCAAGCAGATCGGAGTCTATGAGGCTCCTCAAGCTGCATAGTTGAAGGGGTGCATAAGGAATCCGGGAGGAGACCGGGGACCCCACATGATCCGCGACATCGCCGTGAGCCGGCGACAATCGTTGAAACAGAAAACGAAAACCCAGCGTCTCCAGCCGGGTCTTCGTTGAGGCGGCTCAAAATCTTGAACAACTGTCAGCCCCCGAAGAGAGGATTTTGAGCCGTTTCCGAGTTGTCAGCAGAACCATACCACTGCTTTGATCGCTCTACAATGACGGCCATCACGGTTCGATGTGATGAGATGGCAAACTCCGGCCAGTTTCAACCTGCCTGCGAGAAAATTGAGCCCGTATCGCGCCGAAACGAGAGTTTTTTAGGTAGATTCTGCACCAGAATATGTGCAACACGCGGATTTCTTAGCCTCATGATCCAATAAAAACCGACGCTGCAGTTATTGGATCGTGACCGTAACTTTCTTCTTTGAACGGTTGTATTGGTTGGTCGCGTCCAGCGTATAGGTGGTGGTCACGGTGGGATAAACGGTCACCGTGTTGCCTCGCACTGCGCCAACTTGTGGGGAGACGACGAAATAGGAGGCTCCCGTCACGCTCCAGTTCAGAACTACCGGTTGTCCGGCGTGGCTGGTGGGCGGAGTTGCGGTAAAGCTCGCGATCGCGGGCGCTTTGCCTTGGGGAACATTGGCTGGGGTGTAGATGGGGTCCATCAGGATGACTTCGAACGCCGAAGCCGGGACCTGCTTCAGGCTTCCGAGATCGTCGTTGCTCCAGCGATTGTCCGGGTCGCCGCTCACGTACATGGAGCTGCCGTTGTCGGCCATGATCATCCCATATTGCTTCAGCGCCGCGAGGATCACTTGGGATTGAGGCGGGAACGAGGAGATGTCGTAGCTGGCTTTGAGCCGCAGGCGCATACCCATGGGCGCGGCCCATGCATTGGTGGAGGTGGGCGCCCAATGCGAGGCGGGCGGCGTGAAAGCCTGGCGGCTGTATTGCAGCGTAAAGCGCAAGGCATGCTGGATTTGGCCGGCGGCGACTTCGTCGTAGCGGGCCAGTCCGGCAAAGACGGGCAAGCCGGCGGCGTCTGCGGAAGTCTCCTCCCTTTGCTCGGGCGGCTTGCATCAGGCGTACCAACGCTCCCAATCCGCTGCTGTCGATGAACTCTACCTCGTCGAGTTGCAGCACGATGTCGCCGTATTTGATGAATGAGTCTCCAACGTGAGAGTGCAGTGTAAAGACTTCCTTCCCGGCAATGATCCGTCCAGAGCACTGAACGATCAGAACATCGCCGACCGGGCGGCTCTCCATACGCAACTGCATCACGCCCCCTTGTATTTGAAATTGTGACTCAAGTGCGGTTCCGTTCTGGTTGGGCTGGGCGTTGCCGTCAATCACAGAGCGATGGCAAAAATACACCCTCGCGGCCGCTGCCAGTCTAACCAGCAAGCCTCGCCATGGCAACCCGGTAGGACGAACCGGAGTTTGAAGCTTCCCGCTCGTGTGGTGGTTCGCGTTTCGAAGAATGCCGCGCAGAGCCCGTCCCTTGCCCGTTTGACAGCCCTTTGCGACGGCTCCTATACTTGCTCCGCGCCGCGAATCCCCGTCCGGAGAAGACTCCTATGTTCAGACGCTCGCTAGGTATTTTGCTGATTGCCGCTTCCGCAACCCTCGCCTTTGCAGGAGATCAGTGGAAGGGTCACCAACCCAAACTCACTCCGCAAAAGAGTGGAACCACACAACTGCTCATTTCGGTTAGTCCGGTGGACGACCGGGTGGTCTGGGCAGCGGGGACTGGCGGTACTTATGTCCTGACGACAGACGGTGGGAAACACTGGAAAGCCGCGGTCGTGCCGGGGGCCGAAAAGCTCCAATTCCGCGATGTGCAGGGCGTAAGTGACAAGATCGCGTATTTGCTGTCCGTTCCCAATACAACGGGCACCACTGATTTTCGCATTTACAAAACGGTCGATGGCGGGGCGACATGGAAGATAGAGTTCACCAACCACACTAAGAACGCGTTCTACGATTGTTTCGCCTTCTGGACTCCAGACCGGGGCATCGCGCACAGCGACTCGGTAAACGGAGTATTCCCCGATATTCGTACCACCAATGGAATGACCTGGAAGAGCATTAGCGCCAATATGCCTCCGGCGTTGACGGGGGAAGCCTCGTTCGCGGCCAGTGGAACCTGCGTAACAACCGAGGGCCGGGCGAACGCATGGATTGCTACCGGCGGGGCTACCATCGCGAGGATCCTGGCCACCAGAGATGGAGGCGACACCTGGAACGCGTATGACACTCCACTGGTCAGTTCGTCCTCCGCAGGCGCGATCAGCGTGGCCTTCCGCGATCCCCAGAACGGCGTCGTGGGTGGCGGCGACCTGGCCTCAAACAGTAGCGCGGACATGGCTACGTCGAAGGATGGCGGTCAAACCTGGCAGCTTACCAACAAGCCCCCCGTTTCGGGAGCCATTTTCTGCCTGAGCTACGCGCATGGCAGAGGCCACGGCGACGTTAAAGAAGGAGATGGCCACGGGGCCCGCACGGTTGTAATCACTGCGGAGACGGAGCCGAACTTTACCTCAGGACCAGCAGCCTGGACTCCCGATGAAGGACAAACCTGGTTCAAGCTGCCGAAAAAAGTGAGCGGTTTCTGGGCAGTTGCTTTCGCTGATCCGCAGGCCGGATGGTTTGTGGGCAACGGAGGGAAGATCCTGAAGATCAGCTTTTAATGTCTCTGGCGAATAGCGCGCTGCGTCTCAGCGCAGCGCGCTTGCCATCCTCCTGCTTCTCACTCGTAGCGGAGCGCCTCAACCGGATCCAGTCGCGAGGCTTTCATCGCAGGGTAAATACCAAAGAAGAGGCCAACGCTCATCGAAGCTGTTACCGCGGCAATCACCGACCAGAGCGGCACTGCCGAGGGCAAACTCGGGAATAGCTTGTTGATCGTAAAGCTGATCAGTGCTCCAAGCGAGACGCCGATGATTCCCCCCGCACCCGTCAGGGTCATGGCTTCGGTAAGGAACTGGCGAATGATGTCGCGTCGTCGGGCGCCGATGGCCTTGCGTACACCGATTTCACGGGTGCGCTCGGTGACTGACATGAGCATGATGTTCATCACGCCAACTCCACCGATAAGGAGTCCGATGGAGCTGATTACGACTACCGCAATGGCAATCGCTCCCGTGATCTGACGGAATTGGCGCGCAATTCCCTCCGAGCTGGAAATCGCGAAATTATTCGGCTTATCGATCCCAACGCCTCTGCGCCGCCGCATCAGGCCGATGATTTCGTCCTCCGCCTGTGCCTTTCTCCCTGGGTATGCTTGTGCGCCAATAAAATGTTCGTCGTCCTGGGGATTGTGCTTGCGGTATGCTCCGTAAGGAACAACCACGACTTTGTCCGCCGACTCATCTCTGAAGAACTGGCCTTTGCGCTTCTCCAGCACGCCGACAACCTGGTAGAAAGCACCTCCGACCTCGATGGACTTGCCTAGCGGATCTTCCTCGTGGAACAGTCCCTCGGCCAGGTCGTGCCCGATTACTGCTACATCCATGTGATGCAGGTTTTCCGCTTCGCTAAAGAAGCGGCCTTTCTCAGGGTTGGCGTTATAGACCCATTCGTAAGACGGAATCGTGCCGGTAAATTGAAGACCGTAGACCTCGTTCTTTTTGTAACGCGCCGGCACCACAGTGATGGGCTGGCCTGGTTCAATCCGTGGAGAGACCTCTACAGTCACAGACTTCACGTCGGGGCACTCATCCAGAATGGCCACCGTGTCTTCATAGGTCAGCGGCTTGCGATTGCGTTCTGCCGCCGTGAGCGAGCCTCGAAAACCGAAATCAAAGCGAAACACGAACAGGGTGTCGGTACCATACTGATCGAGAAATCCGCGAATATCCCGGTCCAGGCCGACCATGATGGAAGCGACGGCGACGATAGCCATGATTCCGATGACCACGCCCAAGACGGTCAAAAGCGAACGCGTCTTGTGCTGGCGAAGAGAATCAAATGCCAAGCGCGTGCTTTCGCCGATTTCAAGGTGCATGGTTGAAACCTTTAGACTTGCATCAACAAGCCCTTAATTGGCTACTGGAAAAATCGACTATGTACCTCAGTGGCTAGAGCCTTCGGTCACCCACATCTCCGCCTCGCTGAAGCGCTGCGCCACCCAAAATCATTTCAGCCTGCTAAACCTCAAAACGCAGAGCTTCGATAGGATCCAGCTTCGAAGCCCGGCTTGCGGGATACAGCCCAAAGAACAACCCAACAGCCGTTGAGATTGCAAGCGACAAAATCACCGCGCCGATTGGCACCTGGGATGGCACGGGTGTGAACAGCCTCACCAGCGTGGAGAGAAGATAGGCAATGGCAACGCCTGTCGCGCCCCCCACGGCTGCCATCACCGCGGATTCCACCAGGAACTGCATGAGGATGTCGCGTCTTCGCGCTCCCAGCGATTTGCGCACGCCAATCTCGCGAGTACGCTCAGTTACGCTGGCCAGCATTACATTCATGATGACTACGCCACCGATGACCAGGAATACCGAAACCACGCCGACCATGGTCGCGGCGATGGCGCCGGTCAGGTTCTTCCACAAGCTCATAATGGTGTCAGACGCCAAAATGCCAAAATTGTCATCAGCCTTGGGGTCGAGGTGACGGCGGGCACGCATCATGGTGCGGGCTTCATCCTCGGTTTCTCGCATCCATTGCGGGCCTCGCCCCTGTACATTGATGGCCAAGTCGAGATTCTGGCCGTGTTCGCCATACCTTTTCAAGAATGTCCGCACCGGAATGTAGACAAAATTGTCCTGTGATTGTCCGAAGACGGTTCCAATCGGTTTGGCCACGCCGACTACCTGGAAGCCCATACCGTCGACGTAGATCGTCTTCCCGATGGGGTCGACCGTCGGAAAAAGCTTTCCAGCCACATCCTGCCCGATGAAGGTGATCTGCGATCTGCCTTCGTTGTCCGCATCCGTTATGTAGCGTCCGGTTTCCGGTTCCTCCACATCCATATCGGCGATGTTTGCGGTCACGCCGCGGATATTAATGTCGTCCAAAGCTTGGGTTCCCAGGCGAACTTTGCCGTTGGTTCGCACCTCCAGGCCCACAGCCTTAGGGAGCCTCATGCCATCGCGAAGCCCTTCGAAGTCTTCCCAGGTGACATTGCGATTGCGACGCATTGCTTTGAAGAAGTCCTGCTGATTAGTGATGATGGGGAAGCGGACCACGAGAAATACATTGGATCCGAGATTGGCAACCCGATTCTGAATATAAAGGTTTGCTCCAGTGATAATCGACACCACCAGGATGAGCACCGACACCGACAAAGTAACGCCGAGCAGGGTCAGCGCTGAGCGAAGCTTGTGCGCGCGTAATGCTGCCAGAGCCTCGACCGCTGGGTCGCGAAAGACGCTGCTGTGACGCCTGAGTTGTTGTCCAACTCGCGAGACATCAAACTTCCGAACGCCTTCCCGCGGAATCGCGGCTTCCGTCGTGGTGGGTTCGGTGAGGTCCACACTGTAATCGTATACGAAGCTTGGCCGAAAATTGTTCCAAAACCCATTCGTCGCGGATCAACTCTACTGTGGGCTCAGATTAAAGTCCACGGTATTGGAATTCATGCCCCCGGTACGAACATAAACCGGAATCATGCCCCAAAAACTGAGGTCCGTATCCGTGAGCCCCGCCATGACCTGGCTCGAAGTAATGAACCTTGTGTTCAGGGGCGTGCCGTTCCAGAAAACGACGGCGTCCGTCCCGAAGTTACTGCCATTGATTGTCATGGTGAAGGGCACGCTGTTAACTGGCACACTGTCCGGTGTCAATGCAGATATCGCGGGCGGAGAAAAGACGACGGCTTTGAATGGATCACCAGTGTTTTTGACTCCATTGCCGCATCCGATGGCGAGTAGGCTGGCGAGCACAAGACTGACGTATCGCATAAGCGACCTCCTGCAGGTTTAGGAAAATGCCGACACGCCGCAAAAACAAGAAGAGGGCATAAGTTTGTCCGTTGGAAGAGTGCCGGTCAAGATGAAAGAATTTGCATATAGGCAGTATTTTGCAGATTCCGGGCTGATTCCAGGAAACCAGATTCTTGGCTGTAGCCGTCTGCGTGCGCTAAAGGCGTGTGAGCCGAGTACAGTTCTCCGGGTGTATTCTTAGCCAACCTGTAGGTTCCAGCGAGCCTGTGATGCGGGGAAGGAGCTACCGTGGCAGCAAAAGTGGACCTCTACGACAATGCTTACGCCCACTACGATGCTGAGGTGTACCGGCAAATTCGCGTCGAGACTTACGGGGAAGATCTCGGCCAGACCAGCTGGGTAACAACGGAAGAGTCCGACGAGATACCGCGGACGTTAGGTCTCACGCCCACTTCGTACGCGCTCGAAATCGGCTGCGGGTCAGGACGATATGCCTTGCAGGTTGCCGCAACCGTGGGTTGTCGCATTCTTGGTGTTGACGTCAACGGCCCTGGTATCCACACCGCGAACCAGCTTGCAGCGGCTCGAAACATGTCCGCCCAAGTGCGTTTCGAGATTTGCGATGCCTCGAAGAAGTTGTCTTTTGGCGACTCGACCTTTGATGCCGTTTTCTCGAATGATAGCTTGTGCCATGTTCCCGGACGTCCCGCGGTCATGGGCGAACTATTCCGCGGCCTTAAGCCCGGTGGACGGATTCTGTTCAGCGATGCCCTCATCATCGGCGGAACGATTTCGCATCAGGAAATTGCAACTCGCAGCTCGATCGGCTTCTACATGTTTAGTCCCACGGGGGAGAATGAACGAATCGTCAAGCAGCAAGGTTTTCACCTGGTGAGCGTTACCGACACAAGCGAAATTGCAGCCTCGATTGCGAAGCGCTGGCGTGACGCTCGTGAGAGACGAACGGACGATTTGATAGCAATCGAAGGCAAAACAAATTTTGAAGGCATACAACAATTCCTTTTCACGGTGCACACCCTAACCAGTGAAGGGCGGCTGCGACGATACGTCTACGTGGCGCAAAAACCGCGGGAAAGCGCGACGCGGGAAGTATAATCCAGTTCATGCGAAAGTTGTCTTTGCCCAACACAAAGTGGGACGATGCCCGAATCGATTGACTGGCCGCGGACGCAGCCGCCGCGACATCGCCGCCGATTCCTTCTCATTCTCGCCGTCCTCGCCGGCATCCTCTTCGCCGCTCGGACGACGCTGTCGTATTACGTGGACGTGCTCTGGTTCGAATCGCTCGGCTACGGCGGCGTGTTCTGGAAAACACTGAGCCTTCAATGGGGAGTCTTCGCGGCTTTTGCCGCGGCCACATTTCTTATTCTGTACGGATCGTTCCTGGCCCTGAAGCGGGCGCATCTTCCCGATTTGCCGAGCGGTCATACGATTTTCATCGGACAACAGCCGGTGAGACTGCCAGTTGAGCCTGTGCTGCGTCTCATTGCGCTCGGCGTTTCGCTCGTCATTGCCGCTGTAACCGGCGCCGGCATGTTGGTTGAGTGGCCGACGCTCGCGCTCTATTGGTACGCACCCGAGTCCGCCGGGGTGGTGGACCCGATTTTTGGCAAGCCGTTAAACTTCTTTCTCTTCACCCTGCCCGCGTGGCAGTTAATCGCAGGCTGGCTGCTTACGCTCGCTGTGATTACCTGTGCACTTGCGGTTTTGTTCGTCTTCATCTCGGGTGGAGCAAGTGTCCTCGCCCGCCGCCGCAGCTTCGTCACATTGCCTTGGCGCGGGTTCTCCATCACATTTGCGTTCCTGTTGCTGGTTCTGGCGATGCTGGCGTATCTCGGCCGCTTCGGACGCTTGTTCGAAGATCACACGATCTTCGGAGGTGTGAGCTACACGGACGCCCACGTCACGCTGACCGGGATGCTGGTCGTGTGTGTTGCGCTGGTT
>Ga0210403_10001481_pt1 | contig 22203 bp, 23 predicted proteins | sample IncBWC19MmetaG_FD_150863 | JGI IMG/M metagenome (GOLD analysis project Ga0210403, IMG submission 150863) | Forest soil microbial communities from Barre Woods Harvard Forest LTER site, Petersham, Massachusetts, United States - Inc-BW-C-19-M | ecosystem: Environmental > Terrestrial > Soil >... | reverse complement strand
GCGCGTCTTTCCTCCCAGACTTGGGCCCCGTCTTGAAGAAGCCGGGGCTCTTCTTTCGCCTGCCGTTCGTCGACTTTTTGCAGCGATAGCGATGCACTGCGGCAGGCCAGAGCAGAATGAACTAGGTCATGACTCGCACAACCGGCAGCTCAGCCTTCCTGTGCCTGCTGAAGGATAAAGGGATTACGCATCTGTTCGGCAATCCAGGGACCACCGAATTGCCGGTCATGCACGCTCTGATGGACCGTCCGGAGTTGACCTACGTGATAGCGATGCAGGAAAGCCTGGTCGTGGCGATGGCCGATGGCTTCAGCCGTGCCCTAGCGGTGATTCGCATGACGCCGTTCGAGCTGGATATTGAACGACAACGCTTCGGCAACGAGTGGCTGTTGGAGGGTGCTGCAAGTTTGCGGAAACGTGCTGCCGGCGTGTTTTCCGGCGAGGGCGGTCCCTTCCCCCCGCGCGCGCGATAAGCCTCTCTACGACCACCGAAAGGTGCGTCCGGGGGTTTCGGGCTAAAACGCCGAAAAACTCAATTATATCACTTGTTCTGGCGGAGCGAGAGGAACCGGAATCGAACCTTCTCCGCTTTGCCAAGCGTGCTCCGCGAGGAAAGCCAATGGCTACGTCTGCAAAAAAGGGGCGACTTCAACGTGCGGCCATGGCAACTGCCGCCTTCAAATCCCCGAGCGCGACGGAGTTGCTGAGCAACCCTGCGCCTCCAACAGCGTAGCTGGTGGGGCGCTCTGACAAGCGCTCGGCTTATGCGTCCCTCCATTTAATCGAGCAGCCAATGGACGCGTTTTGATCAGCCGGCGTTACGCCGGTGGTCGCAATCGCGCGCATGGCCTCGACAAGCTCTCGGGGCGCCCCCGCGCGGGGCGGAGTTGTGCGGCCTTCGTCGAGCCGGCCGCGGTATTTGAGCTTGCGGTCGGCGTTGTAACCGAAGAAGTCCGGCGTACAGACAGCCCCATACGCCCGCGCGACTGTCTGGGTCTCGTCGTGAAGATAAGGAAACGGAAAATCATGAGCCTTCGCGAAATGCTTCATATTCTCAAATGAGTCTTCGGGATAGCTCGCCGCATCGTTCGAGCAAATCGCCGCAAAGCCTACGCCCTCTGACAACAGCACGCGGGCGTCCGCAACCATGCGGTCGATCACCGCTTTGACATACGGGCAATGGTTGCAGATGAAGACGACGACCGTGCCCTTTTCGCCTGCAACGTCGTCAAGTGCGTAAGTCTTGCCGTCGGTGCCCGAAAGCCGAAACTCCGCCGCCGGCGTATCGAGAGTGACCTGGGTGGCGGTCGTCGCCATCTCACACCTCCTTGTGTCCCAAATATACGCCTGCACGACGTTGGCGCCAGTCATGGGAAGGCGCGATCGCCATGCAACTACTATCAGCAAGCCGCGACGGCCGCTATTTGCGGAGTGCGGCAGCCATCGAGACGGCAGTCACCGATGGCGGGCGCGCCCGAGGCAGCCGCCACAAAAAGGAACACCTCATCAACAGCACCGAAACTCGGTCCCCCGCTTTTACGGCAACGGGGAAGTCGAGCCGCCCCGTCCGGTCATAATGGCGTCGTCCGGTCCTGCGCGACGCGACTTGCGTGGACTAGGCAGCGGGAGTTTTACTTTTCCCGACCGCGCGACCCCTGCCCTTTTAGTTGGTTTCATCGCTACCGTGTCAACTGCGGCAGCGGTGGCGGCCAAGCTTTCGACTGATGTCGGGTGATCGCCAAGCTTTCGACTGATGTCGTGAGAATTTCGTGTTGAGCATTCGGCGGCCCGAAAATAACTTGAACGCGGCGCGCAGCGCGAAATCGCCGCATAACAAGCGCTCGAACCGACGCAGCTTCACGGACGGAGATAAGCTCGCAATCGTAATGGAAACCGAGCGGCCAGGCGTCAGCGTGGCGGCGGTCTGCCCGCCACGGCGTCGTAACCAGACACGGTGTTTCGCTGGCGGGTCCAGTTCGGGTTCGCACAGAAGGAGCGCGCGAAGCTGCCGACGGTTGTGCTGACTGAGGGCGCCACAACGCCATTCAGGTAAGTTGTTCTAAATGATCTGTTGCAGCCACCCAGAGCGTCGCTACGCGCTCATCTGCGCGAGCGCCCGGCGCTTGCGCGGTAGGACGAGCCGCTCCCAGGTGTCGATCAGCGCCCCAGCGAGCGCGTCTATCATGCCATCGTCGTGGTAGGGTGAAGGCGTGATGCGCAGCCGCTCCGTGCCGCGCGGCACGGTCGGGTAGTTGATTGGCTGGATGTAGATACCATGTTCGGCGAGCAGGAGGTCGCTTGCCGCCTTGCAGTTTTCCGGATCGCCGACGAGGACCGGTACGATGTGCGTCTCGCTCGGCATGACCGGGAGCCCGGCCGTTATAAGCACCGCCTTCGTGCGCGCCGCGCGGCACTGATGCTGCTCGCGCTCGCAGTTTGAGCTCTTGAGATGGCGGATTGCCGCCGTTGCGGCGGCACAAATCGCCGGCGGAAGGGCTGTGGTGAAAATGAAGCCAGACGCGTATGATCGCACCGCGTCGATCAGCGTGGCATTGCTCGCAATGTATCCGCCGAGACAGCCGAACGCCTTGGCAAGCGTCCCCTCGATAACGTCGACGCGATGCGCCGCACCCTCGCGTTCCGTGATGCCGCCGCCGCGCGGGCCGCACAGGCCGACCGCATGCACCTCGTCGCAATAGGTCATGGCATCGTAACGCTGGGCAAGATCGCAGATGCTGTTGAGAGGAGCGACGTCGCCATCCATGGAATAGAGGCTCTCGAACACGATCAGCTTCGGCCGTCGGGGCTCGACCCGCTTAAGCAGCTCTTCGAGGTGACCGAGATCGTTGTGACGCCAGATATGTTTCTCTGTGCCCGACTGGCGCACACCCTCGATCATCGAGTTGTGGTTGAGCGCGTCGGACAGGATCACGCACCCGGGCATTAGCCGGGCAATCGTGGCAATGCCGGTCTCGTTCGAAACGTAACCGGATGTGAACACGAGCGCCGCCTCCTTGCCGTGCAGGTCGGCCAACTCGCGCTCAAGCTCAACCAGCGGATGACTGGTGCCGGCGATGTTGCGCGTACCGCCCGCCCCGGTGCCCATGCGAATCGCGGTTTGGACCATGGCGCCGATCACCTTCGGGTGTTGCCCCATAGCGAGGTAGTCGTTGGAGCACCAGATGACGACGCTGCGCGAGCCCCTAGGCGAGTGCCAAACGGCGTGAGGATAGCACCCAGCGATGCGTTCAAGGTCAGCAAAGACGCGATAGCGTCGTTCGTCCCGTAACCGTCCGAGAGCGCGAAGGAAATACGCGTCGTAATCCATAACAGCCTTCCCGGCCGCAACGGTTTCAAACGCCGGTACAACTCGCTTGGTCAGGACGTACTCTCATTGCGTTGGTCGTCCCTGACGACTTGTATCCTCGCGAGCTCTTACCATGGCGTCACGGACCACCTCGGCGATGCGATCGTCAGGCGTGTCGGCGTCGAGACCGCGCACGAATTTGCCGTCGGGATCCATCAGGTAGAGATAGGTGCTGTGGTCGATTATGTCGTTCTCACCGTCCGGCCCGCTCTTATGAGGTACGTAGTAGACCCCATACTCCTGGGCAACGGCAGCTACTTGTCGCGGCGTGCCCGTTAGTCCGATGATTCTCGGATCAAATGACTGGGTGTAGTTGCCCATAACGGCCGGCGTGTCGCGCCGCGGATCGACGGTGATGAACAGCGGTTGGAGTTTGTCAGCGTCGGGGCCGAGCCTCTTGAGCGCGCCTGAAATCTCGAGGAGCGCTGTCGGACAGGTGTTGGGACAAGAGGTATAGCCGAAATACACCAGCAGCCATTTCCCGCGATAGGTCTGCTCGCTGACCATCGTGCCGTCAGGTGCGGTGAGTGCGAACGGTCCGCCGATTGTCACCGGCGAGTTGCCCGCGCGAACGAGCGGTTGGCTCAACACCAACGCGAGCGCGATCGCAATGCCGAGTGGGACTGTGCGCCCGAGGTCCGAAACGAACATTGGACGGCGATGCATCGGAAAAACCTCCGCACGGGGCTCGGTGCTTATTCGCCACACACCTCCCTTTTCGCCCCTCGACAGGCCATGGCAGGGGGCAGTCGGTTCAGCGCGTACGTCTTAGACGATTTTCGGCCTCAACGTTGATAAGCTTTGCTTAAGGTTTCGCAAAGGAGTTCTGATTTTCCAGGGTCCCACAAATAGCGGTTACATCGCTCGTGCTGAATTGTCCTGCGGACATCGACAAACAAGAGAGTGCTGTGATGACTGCCCTAGCCAGGAAATGGCTGATAGGAGTGTCGTCGCTCGTCATGGCGTTGGCGACGACGATCCTTGCGCAAGCCTACGAAGCGGGCCCGGTCACGGGTGGCGGAACGATCGAGGGCAAGGTGATCTTTAATGGCGCGGTAGAGACGCGGAAGATCATCCCGAACAAGGATCTCGATGTATGTGATGGCCCCCGCGACGAGCCGCTGATCGAGGTCGGGCCCGATAAGGGCGTCCAGAACGCGGTCGTGTACCTGGTCGAGGTGGCCAAGGGGAAAGCTTGGCCGGCAGAGGCACAGCAGGTCAAGACGCCCGAACTCGTTAATCACAACTGCCGTTTTGAGCCTCACGTTCAGGTGATCCGTGCGGGCCCGCTGGAGGTCGTCAACGACGATCCGATGCTGCACAACACCCACGGCTATTACGGGAAGCGCACCGCCTTCAACATGGCGTTGCCGAACAAGGGACAGCGAATTCCCACGGAACTCACGCGAACCGGTACTGTGCGTATCGACTGCGACGCACACGGCTGGATGGAAGGTTGGATCTACGTGGTGGACAACCCCTACTACGCCATCACCGGCGCCGACGGCAAGTTCACGATTACCGACGTCCCGCCCGGCACCTACAACCTAGTGGCGATTCAAGAACTTACTGGACCGCTTCAGCAATCGGTGACTGTCGCGGCGGGCAAGCCAACGAATCTGACCATCGAATTGAAGAAGCAATAGGCTGCCTGGCTCCGAGCTGGAAAGTCGCACGTACGAGAAATCTGCGAGGTCCAACAAAACAGTCCGGAGAGATCCTCAAAGAGTAAGCGACCCATCGAGAGGAGATGCCCCGATGTCAGAGCTTGACCGTGAACGACGTGAAATGGTCGCGGTGCTCCAGCGGCCTGGGGTACACCCCGATCGATCACTCCGGATAACCCGGCGCACCTTCATCCACAGATCGTGTCTGACCGGGGCGGCTACCGTCGCTCAGACTTTCGCATGGTGGCCGCTGCTTAACACCATCGACGTCGCTTACGCGGCGGAACCGCCCTTCAAGTTTGCATGGGTTTCCGACACCCACCTCTACCCGAAATCCGTCAACACGCGCTTCGTCGAGAAGGTGCAGCGTGCTGCGCGAGAGGTGCAAGCCATGAACCCGCCGGCCGACTTTATGATCTTCGGCGGCGACCTCGCTCAGCTCGGCAGAGCCAACGAGCTCGAGCTCGGGGTTGAGTTACTGAATGAAGTGAAGATCCGGAAGGTCTTCATCCCGGGTGAGCACGACTGGTACTACGACATGGGCGCGAAGTGGAAGCAGCTCTTCGACAAGCCGAACTGGACCTTCGACCACAAGGGGGTCCGCTTTGTCGGGCTCGACACGGTCACCCGCGGCCCGGACTACTGGACGGTGCGGAAGATGAGCCCCGAAGAGCGCATGGACCACATGGCAACCCTCGACGGCAGCGTCGCTGGCCCTTGGGCAGGTGTGGGCCGCGACCAGCTCGACTGGGTGCAGAAGACGCTTGCCGACTGGGATAAGGCCAGGCCGGTCGTGATCTTTAGCCACAATCCGCTCTACGAGTACTATCCGCCCTGGAACTTCTGGGTGCGAGATTGGCGCGAAGTCAATGAGGTGCTCAAGCCTTACACCAACGTCACCAATATCCATGGTCACGTCCACCAGGTGCTCTACAACGAGATCGGAAGCCTCCGGTCGATCGGCATGCTGGCGACGGCCTGGCCTTGGCCCTACGCCCCGGAGGGCGTGCCCAAGCTCACCAAGCCGATGATCCGCGCCGACCCCGGCGATTTCTACGACGGCGTCGGCTGGAGCAACATCAGCATGAAAAATGATCGTATCGAGAACGAGTACATCATGTGGGGCCGTAAGGAGGTCTTCGTTCAGTCGCCGCCGGACTCCTCGCTGAGTCAGCCTGAAATCCTGCGGCCGCGGATCGCCGACCAGCTCGGGCCGTACTAGGGAGGACGGCTATGAAAACGAGAACGACATTGCTGTTCACTCTTGGCATGGCCGCGATTGCGGTCCTCGTCGGCCCTGCCAGTGCCAACAAGGACCCGGTAACACCCCAACAGTTGAAGGCTTACGACGAAGTCTTCATGGAGCAGGTCAGAATAGGCGACCTGTTGTTCCACGGCGATGCCGCGACCGCGAAAAAGATGAACGTGGTGCTCACCACCACCGCGATGGCCTGCGCGATGTGCCATCCGTTTGCCTCCGACACCCATCCGCAGGCGTTCCCGAAGTATCAGGTGAGCATGAACAAATTCGCGACGCTTCGCGACATGATCAACTGGTGCATCGAGAAACCCAACCAGGGCGAGAAGATCGATTCCGATTCGGACGCGATGAAGGCTCTGGAGGCGTACATCTATTGGTCGAACACCGGTTCGGTGCTGGTCCCTGGCAAGTACTAGTCTTCGGACACACGGAAGCGGGTCCGTGACGAACGAATCCGGACGGGGACTGGCCCAGAAGCGAGAGGATTCGCCTCGGAGCAAGCGAAGTCGCAGTGATGCCTGAGGAGCCGCGCGGCGTGGGGCCGCGATGACGGCAAGGGGCGCGCCATGACAGAAACCTTACAACTACGTGGCAGGTTTACCGGCGTCGACCTAGATGAACTGGTCGATTGGCGCATCGTCCGAACTTGGCTTTGCTTGGGGATGTTCTGGCTCATGGTCACGCCGTCGATCGGCGTGGCGCTGTCCGGTCTGTTCAATTATCCCGACTATCTTGGCCCTACCTTGGGGCTGACTTTTGGTCGGCTCCGTCCGGTTCATGTCAACGGCGTCATTTTCGGCGCGTTTTCGACGCTGTTCATCGGCGAGTGCTACTATCTGGTGCCGCGCCTTTGCGGCGTCCGCGTGCCGTGGACTGAGTGGGGCGTCCCGCTCGCTTGGGTATGGAGCATCGCTCTCCTGGCTGGCCTGATATCGCTGCCTTTCGGGACGAACCACGGCCTTGAAGCCGGCGAGCTCCCCCTCTTCGCTGAAATTCCCATGTTCATTGTCGTTGCGGTCGCGACAGCGCAATTCATCATGACCGTCGCGCAGCGCCTCGAACCGCAGCTCTACGTTGCGCTCTGGTATCTGATCGCCGCCTTCATCTGGACGACGATGAATCTGGTCCTGGGTAGCTTCATTCTGCCCTACACGATTTCCGGAATAAACAGTGCGGCATTCCATGGCCTCTATATTCATTACATTGTCGGCCTCTGGATCACGCCCGCGGGGTATGTGCTGATCTACTACTTCCTTCCGGTCAGCGTGCGCAATCCGCTCTACGCTCACAAGCTGTCGCTGGTCGGCTTCTGGTCTCTCGCCCTGTTCTATCCGTTTGTCGGCATTCATCACTATCTTTACAGCCCGATTGCCGACTGGGCTGAGACGCTTGCAATCGTCACCTCGATGCTTCTGATCATTCCGGTGTGGACCGTGCTGGTAAACTTCTTCGGCACGGTGCGTGGACGGTGGGACGGATTCGGGAAGAACCTTCCTGCAAAGTTCCTGATCATGGGCTCGCTCATGTATCTGGCCGGCTGCTTTCAAGGCTCGGTCGAGGCGCTGCGGTCGATTCAGCAGCCTACGCATTTTTCGGACTTCGTGATCTCGCATTCTCACCTCACCGTGTTCGGGACGTTTGTCGTATGGGCGATGGGTGGCCTGGTCTATGTTTGGCCACGGGTGTGTGGTCGCGAGCTTTGGTCCTTCGCGCTCGGCAATTGGGCATTCTGGCTGATCACTGTCGGCATCTCGACGATGGGCCTCGTCCTGACCGCCGCAGGTCTGCAGCAAGGCTTCGAGTGGATGAACGGCACCGAATGGGTCGACACAGTGGTGCGGATGAGGCCGTACTGGCTGGTGCGCACGCTCTCCGGCATCAGCATGGACACCGGGATGTCCCTGCTCGTCATCAACCTGATGATGACAGCGTTGACCCGACCCGCCGAGGCAGGAGAAGTTGCGCCAGCACCCGGCGTGGCTCCCGCTCCTGCGGGAGGGTCGGCGCAATGAACGCGCGGTTTGTCGCCCTTGTCGCCGGCGTCGGCTTCTTCTTTCTCGCGGTCCTGACCCAGGGGATATTGCCGTTCATCGAACCGTCGGCGCGGACAACTGCAGTAACCGCGGTCGTGCGTACCGATTTTGGTCAGCTCAAATGGATGGTGACCGAGGCCACCGACTACACCCCGATGGAGCAGCTCGGCCGCCGCGTGTATCTGCGCGAGGGCTGCTGGTATTGCCATTCCCAATATGTTCGTCCGGTGACGGGCGAGACGCGCCGCTGGGGCCCGGTGAGTGAGGCAGGCGAATACGCCTTCGATGTCCCGCACCTGTTCGGCACGCGACGCATCGGGCCCGATCTGACGCGGGTCGGACTCAAATACGGCGACGAGTGGCATCTCGCTCATTTTTGGAATCCCCGCATACTCACGGAAGATTCGATCATGGCGCCCTACCGGGAGCTATTTGATACACCCGCCGAGCCAGTGAAGATTGTTGACGATGGGGCAGGCAATCGCACACTCGAGAAGACGTCGGAAACTGCAAAGCTGTTCGACTTCGCAAGCAAGGAGCAGATAAAGCTCACGCCGAACTCGGACGGGCTGTTGTTCGTCCCGATGAAAACGCGCGGCAAGTTTCCGATCGTCTGGACGCCAAACAAGGAGTACACGGGCGACACGGTCAAGATTGCCGCCGAAACCGAAGAGCTCGAAGGTCTCATTGCCTATGTCCAGAAGCTCGGCATGAATCGCGGCAAGTGGCGCGATATGTTCGAGCCGCAGGAGCTGGCGGTCACGGAGGCCACCCTTCCGCGCTCGAGCGGATGGATCGCGTACGGCAAGGAAGTCTACGAGCGGCGATGTGTCGGATGCCACGGGGTCAAGGGCGACGGCAACGGACCCGCCGCGACCTTCCTGTTCCAGCAGCGACCGCGAAACTTCAATGCGGCGGCCTTCAAGTTCCGACTGACCCAGAAGCCGATCCCCACTGACGGCGACCTGCTGCGCACCATCACCCGCGGCGTGCGCGGCACGGCGATGCCGGCGTGGTACGAGTTGCCACTGACGGATCGACTCGCTGTCATCCAGTACATTAAATATGAGCTGGCGGTCGATCGCTCCGACCCCAAGGCACCCTACGCCTTCTTCATCGAGGAGCCGCCGGGCGCGCCACTGTACATTGGCAGGCCGCCTGCGCCGTCCCAGCAACTCGTCGCTCATGGCAAGGACGTGTGGCAAAGCGCCAAGTGCTGGGAGTGCCACGGCAATACCGGCAAGGGCGATGGCGAGAAGGCTCCAGGTCTGAAAGACGATTTAGGCTTCCCGGCGCCACCTGCCGATCTCACCAGCGGCCAGTTCAAATCGGGGCCGGCCGTGGAGGATATCTTCAGGACCATGAGCACGGGCTTGAGCGGAACGCCGATGCCCTCTTACCGCGACTCGCTCTCGGAGGAAGACCGCTGGGCTCTTGCCTACTATGTTGTTTCGCTGTCCGCCTTCAAGGACCCGCTCAGCCTTCTGCCGCTGTCCATTTCACCCGCAGATCGCGCCGCGCTCAACGATCCCAAATTGGAGGCTGCCACACCGGAAGATGCCTACGTTCCGGGTGGGGGCCGCATGCAGCGCGCCGAGCTGTCCGATGCAGCAACCAGCAGCCGGCGGGCGGGTCGGCAAGCGGAAGTGCCGAGACATTGAAGAAAGAGTGAACCATGACCGATTTCGAGATCATAGGACCTTACGTGGTCGCCTTGCTGATGAGCATCGGTGCGCTGTGCATCTTTATTTGGGGCGTACTCTCAGGCGCCTTCAGCGGAGCGGATGACGCAGCTCTGAGGTTCTATCGCACGGAGATGGAAAATGACCGAACCGACGAACACGTCGAACAAACCGGCGAGTGACAACTCGGCCCATGAGATGGAGGAATATGCGGGCGGCTACATCCAGGCATGGGTCGGGCATATCCCGGTTTGGCTATTGGTTGTCTATGCCGTGCTTTTCATCTGGGCGCTCTATTACCTGGTGAACTATTGGGGCGGGCTGGGGCCGGGACGGCCGGGATGAGTGGGAGGGGGCGATGACGAACAACGTGCCGGCGCGGCTGATTGCCATCATCATCATCGCAATTGCGGCCTTGAATCTGATTTTCCTGCTTTCCGAGCTCACCATGAATGTTGTCCGGGTCTACTTCGGCTGAAGGGAAACAACCATGCTGGCCGATCCAATCTTCTCGCTGGCTGATGCAAGTCCGGAACAGATCGTCGCGTTCATTGGCTTTGCGGTCTTCACGATTGGTTTCTTTGTCTGGGTCGCTTACCTCGTGCGTATGAAATAGCTGCCGCAGAGCAGCGCGCCTGCCGCGATGTGGCCGGGTGATTTGCGGGACATCTGCCATGGCATACTATCTCATGCTGTTCGCCGCGGGCTTCGCCGGCAGCTTTCACTGCATCGGGATGTGCGGCGGTTTTGCCTGCGCGCTGGGTCGCGACCCGTCCGGGCACGGCGCAACCGTGCTGCGACATTTGCTCTACAATACAGGCCGACTGACGACCTACTGCTTCCTGGGCGGGCTCGCGGGCGCGCTGGGCGAGGTGATATGCACGCCGCAGGGAATGACAGTCTCACTCGTGGGCGGTTCCCTCGACTCTGCCCAGCGAATCCTCGCGATTGTCGCGGGGATGCTTATGATCGGGATGGCGTTGCAGTTCTTCGGCCTGTTGCAGGGCTTGCATCGGTTTGCGGTCGGCTTCGGTAGCAGCACGCTCGCTTCGTCGCTGCGCAGCCTGCTGACCGCGCATGGCAACGCCGCACCGCTGGCATTCGGCGTGTTCAACGGCTTTCTGCCGTGTCCCCTGGTCTATGCCTTCGTCGCCCAGGCAGCGAGCACCGCCGCGGCGCTTCCCGGCTTTCTTACCATGGCGTCGTTTGGATTGGGGACCTTCCCCGCCATGTTGATGATGGGCGGTGTTGGCCGTGCACTTGCGCCGGCGTGGCGGCAACGCGGCGTGTGGCTGGCCGGCAGTTGCATTCTGCTTCTTGGCCTTGTCACCCTCGGCCGCGGCATCCTGCCCTTCACAGCCCATGTCGCGCATGGTTGGCCGGGAGGATTTCCCGCATGAGCGAACGCGGCGGCGTCCTGTGTAGCCATTGCCTGCTTCCCGTCAGCGTACGCGCGATGCAGCGCACAGTGAACGGCGAGAGCCATGCATTCTGCTGCTATGGCTGTTGCATCGCGTTTCAGGTAAAGAACGGCAAGAGTGAGGAATGGGAAGCCGCCTGGCTTCTGATCCGGCTCGGTGCGGGCGCCTTTCTCTCCATGAACATCATGCTGTTCAGCCTGCTGCTGTACGCGGGGGCATTCACGGGCATCGATGCGAGGCTGCTTCCTTGGATTCACCTCCTTCTCTGGGTGTTCGCTACGCCGGCGCTGATTATTCTCGGCGGGCCATTCCTTGCTGAGACTTGGCGTGACGCAGCCGATGGACGCGTGACGTCCTCTGCGCTCATCGTCCTCAGCGTCGGTGCCGCCTATCTCTACTCGGCATTTGCTGTCCTCGAGCGCGGCCCGCACGTCTACTTTGACACCGCCGCCATGGTCCTGATGCTGTTCACCTTGGGTCGCTATCTTGAAGCCGCTGGCCGCGCCCGAGCTGCCCGTAACCTCGAACCGCTGCTGGCCGCGGAGAGCGAATGCGCGACCGTGGTCGATGGCAGTGTGCAGACGCGCCGTCCGGTGCGGGAGGTTAGCGTCGGCACGCTGGTGCGGGTCCGGCCGGCCGAGCGCATTCCCCTCGATGGCACGGTGATGGAGGGCGAATCCCACGCTGACGAAGCTGTGATAACGGGAGAAAGCCGCCTCGTGCCGAAGGGCGTCGGCTCCCCGGTTATCGCCGGCAGCATCAATATCGATGGTCCGCTCTTGATCCGCAGCACCTGCGCCGGGACGGACACTCGATGGGCCCAGATTTGTCGATCGGTTCGAGACGCGCTGACGCGGCGCAGTCCGACCCAGCGCCTTGCCGATCGTATCGTCGGCATCTTCGTCCCTCTGGTCTTGTCGCTCGGCGCGCTGACGGCGCTTTATTGGGTGCAATGGCTGCCGTTCGATCGGGCATTGCTCATCGGTCTCGCCGTGCTCGTGGTTGCCTGCCCGTGCGCAGTAGGCCTTGCCGCTCCGCTCGCGACCTCGCTCGGCATCGGGCGCTTGGCGCGGCGAGGCTGTCTGGTTCGCGAGCCAGGCGCGCTCGAACAACTTGCCCGCACGCGCCTGCTTGCTTTCGACAAAACGGGGACGCTCACCTCGGGCAGCGCGCGAGTTGTGAGGATAGAAACCGACGACGTGGCGGCCGATGAGGTGCTCGCGCGGGCCGCCGGGCTCGAGCGCCATTCCGAACATGGCGTCGGACGCGCCGTCACGGCAGCGGCGGCAGCGCGTGGCCTCAACCCGGTAGTTGCGGCCGACGTACGAATCCTGCCCGGCCGCGGCATCCGGGGGAATGCAGATGGACAAGCCGTGGTGGCCGGCAACCGAGCGCTGATGAGCGAAATGGGCTGGTCGGTCGCGCCGGCTCTCGGCGAACGCGGACGGTCGCTGGAGGCTGACGGTTATTCCGTGATTTATGTCGGATGGGGCGAGCAGGTGCGTGCCGCGCTGGCCCTTGATGACGCGACACTGCCCGAGGCGCGGTCGACGGTCGAAGCACTGCAGAGCCCCGGGCTGCATGTGATGCTGCTCAGCGGAGACCTTGCCCCTGCGACGCAGCGAGTTGCGCTTGCGGCCGGCATTGAAGATGCACGATCTGGCCTATCCCCCGAGGCGAAGCGGGCTGCCCTGCGTCGACTGCGCCAAAAGTACTGTGTGGTTGCGATGGTCGGCGACGGCCTCAACGACGGGCCTGTGCTTGCCGAGGCGGATGTCGGAATCGCCGTCAGTTCCGCGACCGACCTCGCTCGCGAAATGGCCGCCGTGGTCTTGCCTCGGGGCGGGTTGTGGATGCTGCCATGGGTCATCGATGTGGCGCGTGCGGTTCGTATGACGATCCTCACCAACCTGCTATGGGCGTTTGGCTACAACCTGATCGCGCTGGCCTTTGCCGCGCTCGGCCTGCTGCAGCCAGTCCTTGCGGCCCTAGTAATGGCCGGCTCGAGCGTACTGGTGGTGCTGAATTCCCTTCGATTGGAACGGTTGCCAGATCCTGTTTGCATGGCGTTATCTGGATGGCATCCGACCGCTGCAGCGCAGTCCGGCCCAGAACCTTTTTCAGTAAGGACTGAGCCGATGATCAAGCAGGGCTGAACGTCTGCTTCAGCCGAAGATATCGTGGGTGAATGCGGCGTACCAGCCGTCTGCCTCACGCACGGCCTCGCGCCGCGTCTCGGCATTGTCACCAACTTTGCTGAGGAAGAAGTCGTTGACCTTGATTGTCTCAGCGTCAGCGCTGTAGCTGATGGCGCTCGTCACCGCGTCGTCGGAAGCAAGAAGCGTGTAACATGTATTGAACAAGTGGGGCGCAAATCGGTCGGATCCGGTGAGTGCCGCCAGGATTGCGAAGGCGCAGACCTTGGCTTGACTATTCGACGCAAAAGCCGACTTCGCCATATTGCCGGCCTTGGCCGCATCGCCGATGACATGGATGCCGGGCTGCAGCTTTGATTCGAATGTCAAGGGATCGATGGGACACCAGCCCGACTGGTCCACGAGGTGCGCCTCGTGCGCGAGCCGGCCAGCTTCCTGTGCCGGGATGACATTGGCGACATCGGCCTTGAACGTGTCCCCGGCCGTCTTGACCAATCGACCCTTCACATCGACCGCTTTGACCCCGCCCGTGAACTGCGCGGGCAGCCACTCGATCATTCCCGGATAGTGGCGGTTCCAGCCATCCTCGAACACGTCCTGCGCGAAGAAACTGTCCTTCGCGTCGACGATCAGGATTTTGGATCGCGGCTTGTACTGCTTGAAATAGTAGGCAATCAAGGCCGCGCGCTCGTAGGGACCAGGCGGGCAGCGGAACGGATCCGGCGGGGCAACGAGCACGAACACGCCGCCGTCTGCCATGGTTTCGAGTTGCTGTCGCAGAAGCCTAGTCTGTGGCCCGGCGGTCCAGGCGTGAGGCATGATTTGCATTGCTGCGTCGTCATAACCGTCGATGGCGCCAGCCTTGAAGGCAATACCGGGCGCAAGCACGATGCGGTCGTACGATAGCCTCGCGCCGCTCTCGAGGCTCACGTTCTTGGCCACCGGATCGATCGCCGTTACGGTGTCATGAACGATGTTGACGCCGTACCTTTGCGCAAGGGTCTCATAACCATGAGTGAGCGATTCGAACGATCGGAGCCCAGCGAGATAGAGATTGCTAAAGAAGCAGGTCGTGTAGCGCCCCTTCGGCTCGACCAATGTCACATCGAGTGTTTTGGAGCTTAGGGCCAAATACTTGGCGGCGGTCGCACCGCCGACGCCGCCACCGATCACAACAACCCGTGCCCTGACTTGACTGCGCGCGGTTCGTGCCAGCAGTGCGCCCGTGCACGTCGCTCCGGCGAGACAACCAAATTGGCGACGCGTCCAACATTTCATCGCCGCTCGCCTTCCTTTCCTCTTGACGCGAAATAGCGCGCCAGGATCGCAATTTCTTCGTCGCTGAGGGAGCGCACCACAGTGCGCATGATCGGACCGGACCGCTCGCCCGACTTGAAGGCCCTCATGACGACGACAAATTGCTCCTCGCTGAGTCCGATAATCGATGGGATGCCCCTGTCATGGCCGTCGAGGCGATGACAGGCTGCGCACGTCGCTGCCAGTTGGGCGCCCTGATCATTGTCTGCCGCGAAACTGCGCTCCGCAACGCAGATAGCAAGGCTCATCGCCGTTACGAGCGCAACGATCTTGTGCATGCTAAAGGCACTTTGGCGGTGCTCCGAGGCCGCAGGGACAATGGAGGTAGATTGCCCCGGCATCAGCTGACCATGAGTTGGTGTGTCAATGAGTAGATGTGGCCGCCATCCTCTTCCCAAATGAACTCCAGCTGGCCGCTCTCGGTCGCGTGCAGGTAGAACTCAATGTAGGGGTTGGCCGCCATGGCCTCGTGCAGATCGACATCGAACACGACGACATCGTTGTAACGACAAACAAACTTGTTGATGATCCTGCGCGCGATCACGTCGCCTTGGTCATCATGACGCAGGCCCGTTTCCATCTGATGGTTGATCAGGGTCTTGATCTGAAAGATCTCGCCCTTTGCCGCAGCGCTTGGCACTTGCACACGGGGTGCCGGGGTGGACATTTCGCGCCTCCTTCCGTCACTTGCATCCGTTGGTGGCGACCTCGACCCAGGTCTTGGTCATCAGCAACATACCGTCGCTCATTTCCGCCACCGCCAGAACATATTGTGGTTCGGCGAGGCGGATGCGTGTCGATACACGGGGCTCGCTGCGTTGTGGGACAAAATAGAACGTGGCGACCACGACAAGCGGGTTTCGTGGCGCCAGGACGGAAACGAGCCTGACGTGATCGGCTTCGGTCATGGGACTATCGATCACGAGCGTGAGCGGCACTGTATAGCCATTCGGGAAGACCTGCGGCATCACCAGATGCAGACGATCCGATGCGATCGCGGTTCTTCCGGTCAGCTGCTTGACGATTTTCGCCGCGTCATCGCTCTGAGGCTGCGTTGAGGCAAGAGCGGCGCTCGCAAATCCAGCGCCGCCCGCGACGGCTGCGCCCAAGACGGTTCGACGCGTAAGACGAGATTGCCTTGTACCCTTCAACGCGAGAGCCTCCTGTCGACAGGCGGAACTCTCCAGGTGGGCGCTCAATACTTCCGTGCGCCGAAATCTTACCATGGGGGTTCCCACAAGGCGATCTCTTCTCGTACGGCGACTGCGACTGTGGACGCGGCTCGACATTAATCCCGTTGACGGGCGTACCCGCTGCGCGGTGGCCTCGTGCCCTCGCGATCGATCAGAACTCCATATCTCCGCCATGGTGGTCGTGGTCATGGCCCGGCAGAGGTGGAGGCGGCGGCGTGGGCAATTCTGCAACCATGGCCTCGGTGGTGATGAGCAGGCCCGCGACCGAAGCCGCATCTTGCAGCGCGGTCCGCACAACCTTGGTCGGGTCGATGATCCCCTTGGAGATCAGATTGGCGTACTCGCCGGTCTGAGCATCATAACCCCAGTCGTACTGCTCCATCTCAAGGATCCTACCGACCACCACCGAGCCGTCGTCGCCGGCGTTCAGGGCTATCTGGCGCGCCGGCCAGCCGACCGCCCGCCGGACTATGTCAACGCCGTGCTTCTGGTCCTCGTTGGCAGGCTTCACCCTGTCGAGCATCTTGGCGGCGCGCAGCAGCGCCACGCCGCCGCCCGGCAAAATGCCCTCCTCGACCGCGGCGCGCGTTGCGTGCATGGCATCATCGACGCGGTCCTTGCGCTCCCTCGCATCGATCTCGGTGGCCCCGCCGACATGGATCACCGCAACCCCGCCGGCGAGCTTTGCGAGCCGCTCGTGAAACCTCTCGCGGTCATAGTCGGAGGCGGTCTCCTCGATGTGCCGTCTGATCTGCTTGATGCGGGCCTCGATGTCCGCCTTCTTGCCGGCGCCGCCCACGATCGTGGTGCTTTCCTTCTCGATCATTGCGGTCTTGGCGCGCCCGAGCATATCGAGTGTGGCGTTTTCAAGCTTAATGCCCAGATCTTCCAGGATGGCGGTGCCACCGGTGAGAATGGCGATATCCTGCAGCATCGCCTTGCGCTGATCGCCAAAGCCGGGCGCTCTCACCGCCGCGACCTTGAGGCCGCCGCGCAGCTTGTTGACCACGAGGGTGGCGAGTGCTTCGCCCTCGACCTCTTCAGCGATAATGAGCAACGGCTTGCCCGCCTGCGCCAGGGCTTCTAACAGTGGCAAAAGTTCCCGCTGGTCCGATAGTTTCTTCTCGTACACGAGAACGTAGGGATTCTCCATCTCCACCCGCATCTTGTCGGTATTGGTGATGAAATAGGGAGAAACATAGCCCCGATCGAACTGCATGCCTTTGACCACGTCGAGCTCTGTCTCAAGCGACTTCGCCTGTTCGACCGTAATCACACCCTCATTGCCGACCTTCTGCATGGCCTCTGCGAGAAATCTACCGATTTCGATATCGCCGTTGGCGGAGATGGTGCCGACCTGCGCAATCTCGTCATTGGACGTGACCTTCTTCGCGTTCCTCTTGAGATCCTCGACGATCGCCTCGACCGCCAGGTCGATGCCGCGCTTCAGGTCCATCGGATTGGCGCCGGCGGCGACCGCCTTGGTACCTTCGCGAGCGAGGGAAGCCGCCAGAACGATTGCAGTGGTTGTGCCGTCACCGGCACGATAGGACGTTTTGCTCGCGACCTCACGCACGAGCTGCGCGCCCATGTTCTCGAACTTGTTCTCGAGTTCGATCTCTCCGGCGACCGTCACACCGTCCTTGGTGATGCGGGGGACACCAAACGACCGTTCCAGCACGACGTTGCGGCCCTTGGGCCCGAGCGTCACTCGCACCGCGTTGGCGAGAATATCGACACCGCGCAGCATGCTTTCACGCGCTCTGCCGGAAAATGCGACTTGCCTGCCTACCATGGATGTTCCCCGGTCTAGTGGTGCGATGTCGCGGACGTCGCGAGCATCTAGCTGCAGTGACGAACTGGTGGCCCTCCCTTTCCCTCGTCCGCGTCCTGGGGCGCAGGGCATAACCCTCCGTTTCGGAGCGCCGTCACCCTGCCCTTAACAGGAGCGGCTTTCCCAACGGGCATGCGCCGGTGATTTCAACCTGACAGACTTCAGCACTCCCGAACTTTTATCGCTCAGCCTCAAACCCATTCTTTTTTGCTGGTGCCAAAATGCCAATCAAATTGCTTTGGAGCGGCGTTAAGAATATCTTATCGGGGTGATCACGACCCGGCAGCTGTGTTATCTCGATGCGCTTGCCCGTCATCAACATTTCGGACGAGCCGCGGCGGAGTGTTGTGTCAGCCAGCCTGCTCTTTCGATGCAGATCCACGAGCTGGAAGGGCTTCTCGGCGTCGAGTTGATCGAGCGGCGCCCGGGCGCGCCAATGTTCACTGAACTTGGCCTTGAGGTCGCGCAACGCGCCGTCGCGATCCTCGGTGCGGTGCGCGACCTGACGGACCTGGCTCAACATGGAGCCAAGGTGTTGAGCGGAACGTTGCGCCTTGGCGTCATCCCCACACTGGCGCCGTATATCTTGCCGCGATTGCTACCGCAGCTGGAGCACGAGTATCTCGACCTGCGCCTTGATCTGGTGGAAGCACAGACCAAGGTGCTGCTTGCGGATCTCGAGCGTGGCGCTCTCGACGTATTGTTGCTGGCGTTGCCGCTCAAGACGGCCGCGGTTGACGTTTTCGAGCTCGTGAAAGACCACTTCCTCTTTGCTGTGCCCGCCGACGACCCTCTTCTGGAAACGGCGCGCGTGACGTCCAGCGAGGTGAAGAAGCGCAAGCTCATTCTGCTGGAAGAAGGCCATTGTCTGCGGGATCAGGCGCTCGACTATTGTGCCAAAGGGCGTTGGAATGTAGCCACGAGCCTCAGTGCAACGAGCCTTGCAACGGTCCTGCAGATGGTGGCGAGCGGATATGGCGCCACGCTAGTTCCAGAAGTCGCGGCTGATGTTGAGTTGCGCGACGACCGGGTGAAGCTCCTGCGCTTTGCCGAACCGCAACCCCGCCGCAGTATCGGGCTGGCGTGGCGCCGGACGTCTCCACGAAAGGTCGACTTCCTGGCGCTTGGTCAGACGGTGAAGAACGCCCTCAGCGCATGCGCCCGGCTGCAATCCACGAGCGCACCGATCTGCGAACAGAAGTCTAGCGGAACGTGTCAGCCGACGCGTCGGGGTTGACTGGGAACGCCCAGTTACTGGGCTGGAGGCAATCATGCGGTTCAGGACAACCGGACTACTGTTGCTCGGCGCGATGGTGCTCCCCGCCTCCGGGACGGCGCAAACAACCCCCACTTCACCGGCAGTTACACGTACAGTGGTCGCTGGAACTAAACTACCGACCGTCACGGACGTACCGCTCTATTTCAAAGCGGTGAGCGTCACCCTTCAACCGGACCAAAAGAGCGGAGTCTCGGCGGCCAACGGCATCCTCTACCAGATGTCAGGATCGACCGAGGTCACGCTCGATGGCGAGGCTAAAATGCTCAACGCCGGAGAGGGAGTGTTCATCGCCGGCGGAAGGACCGCGGCGCTAATGGCGGGCAGCGGAGGGCCGTCTACTTTTCTCCACTTCTTCCTTGCTCCCGCTGCGGACTTGGGTCGGTCTGCCGAGACGGCACCTGCCGCCGTGACAGAATTATATCGCTCAGCGAATCCTATCCCCGACCTAAAGCAAGGCGGTTATGATCTCAATCTCACGCGGGTCACATTTCCGCCGGGGATGCCCTCCAACCCGCCACACCATCGGTCCGGCGCGGCTCTATACTTTATCATCTCCGGGACCGGGGCCAACACGGTCGACGGTAAGACGGAAGCAAGGGGGGCGGGTTCGATCATCTATGAACCGCACACCCTCGTGCACCAATGGGGAAACCCAGGCAACGAGCCCTTGGTATTCTTGACCTTCAACATCAATCCGGAAGGCGTGGCAGCCGTGGTTTCGGGCGCACCAGCAAAAGACCAATAGCTGACGGCAAGCGGCCCACCGCAGAACTGGCTGTAAAAGACTTCATCCATAGCGAATGGTTGCCCGGCCCCGGACGCGAGCCGGGAAGATTACGTTGCGCGGGCACTCGACATGATTTCCACCACTTGTCCGTTCGACGTCACTGGCCATCCTGCTGTCACGGTTCCGGCAGGCATGTCGGTAGGGCTTCCTGTCGGCATGATGCTGATCGGACGGCACTGGGAGGACGGCACTGTGTTGCGTGCGGCTGACGCGTTCCAGATCGTCGGGTAGACGGCCGTAGCGGATAACCGGCTAGGCGTGCGGATGCACCGCCGATTTCGCTCATACGCAATGCCGATGTGATCGCGGCAAACGGCCGGAACATCAGTTAGGGCAAGCTTTCCGATCGCGTGCCCGTGAAGGTTGCCAATGCGAGCAAAAGACCTTGAGCTCCTGCGTAAACACATGCTCGCGGTCGTCGCCGCCAGCGCCTTTGGGCTGCGCGACGCGATCGGCAAGAATGCACCAGACGAACGCGTCATGACGGCCATGCGCAAGGTGCCGCGGCACGAGTTTGTACCAATCGAACTTCAGCCCTACGCGTATGAGAATATTCCACTTCCAATCGGCTTCGCGAAGACCATCTCGCAGCCATTTATGGTCGCCTTAATGACCGATCTGCTCGACATCAAGTCCGACGACAGCGTTCTCGAAATCGGTACCGGTCTTGGCTATCAGGCCGCAATCCTCGCGCAGCTGGCCCGCAGGCTATACTCCATTGAAATAATCGAAGAGCTTGGCCAAGCGGCGAAACAACGCCTCCTACAGCAGGGCTGCAGCAATGTCGAACTCAAGATTGCCAATGGCTATCACGGTTGGTCAGAGCACGCCCGCTTTGACGAGGCGATCGTGATGGCCGCTCCCGATCTCATTCCTCCTCCACTGATCCACCAATTGAAAGCGGGTGGGAAAATGGTGATACCGGCCGGCCTGCCCAATACGCAGCAGCTCATTGTGGCCGAGAAGCTCGCCAACGGCAGAATGACGATGAAAAAGATTCTGTCGGTCCGGTTCTCTCAACTCGAGGGGCTGAACCCGGCTTATCATAAGCCAGGTGGCGCATCCGTAACGGAGCATAGATGACACCTCGAAAACGATCGCCGGCCTGATCGGTCCTACCCTTGTCGCTATCGCTGCCGGCATGTTGCTGAACATTGGCTCGTTCCCTGCGTTGGCGGAACAGGTTTCCCGCGACCCTGCGCTCATCTTCGTGTCTGGCATCCTCTTGTTCGTCGCTGGGCTTGCCATTGTGCGCGTTCGCAATCGCCGGACGAACGGATGGCCGGTGCTTGTGACCGTCCTTGGCTGGCTGTTCGTCCTGGGGTGGCCCTGCCCGAATGCTTTTCCAACCGGACTTGCTGCAATTGCCGCCGGAATTGGCCAGATCACCGGCGCGATCATGGCAGGAGCCATCGTCCTCCTGGGGCTCGGCGCTTTCTTTCGTTCAAGGCATGCCGACGTGATTGAGCACGCGCTCCCTTCCCAGCGAGGGTCTTGATGACAGCTTCAACGCGCGCTGAAGGTGAGGCCGGCGCGCTCCTTCAGACGCTCGCGCAAGGCCGGACCCATCAGCGCGCCCGGCGTCCAGGTGCCGCCCTCGCCCTCCACGTCGCGCACGAGACAGAGAGCGCTCTCGGCAATCATCTTGCTGGTTGAGCCGTAGCCCGGATCGCGGTCGCCCGTGACTACCGCCTCGACCCGTCCGCCATCCGGCAGCTCGCCGAGGAAGAGGATGTCGTAGAAACCCTTCTCGCGCTCGTCCCGAGTCGGGCCTGCGCCGGGTTTGAGACCGCCGGTCGCGAATAAGGAAACCATCGTGGCGAACGTCTCCGTCGTCACGCGAGCGATTTCCCCAAGTCCCGGTGCGACCATCATCTCGTCGTAAACGAAGTCGGTGCCGTAGGGATGACCTAACAGGAAATTCGTGCGGTGCACGTTCTTGGTGTTGATCGGCGCCATTGGGAACGGCACGAGCCACACGTTCATGCTCGGGTCGTATTCGGGGATAAGGCCCGACGGCTGAGACGGCCCGGTGAACCCCGGCGTCAACGCGAAGGGATCGGTCAGCAGCCGGATCAGGGCCGGGTCGCGCGCGGCGGCGGCCAATGTCGCCCGAGCGCTCGCCGCGGTGCCGCCAGACATGCCGCCTTTCACGTTGCGCAGGCGGGCTTTGACCCGCCGCGCCGGGCGTCCGAATTTCTCGCGC
>Ga0210403_10001478_pt1 | contig 22235 bp, 18 predicted proteins | sample IncBWC19MmetaG_FD_150863 | JGI IMG/M metagenome (GOLD analysis project Ga0210403, IMG submission 150863) | Forest soil microbial communities from Barre Woods Harvard Forest LTER site, Petersham, Massachusetts, United States - Inc-BW-C-19-M | ecosystem: Environmental > Terrestrial > Soil >... | reverse complement strand
ATGATGGCCGCGCGCTTCCCAACTTTGTTTTTCAGGCGCTCAGCGGCCAGCCCATTACCGTATACGGCGACGGCAAACAGACCCGCAGCTTCTGCTACGTATCGGATTTGATTGATGGAATTTACCGGCTCAGCCAATCTGATGAACATTTTCCGACCAACATCGGGAATCCCACGGAACTGACCATCCACGATTTTGCCGAGAAGATTCGCGCCTATTTTCCCAATGCTCCCAAGATTATCAACGAGCCGTTGCCCGAGGACGATCCCAAGCAGCGGCGTCCCGACATTTCCAAAGCGAAAAAATTGTTGGGATGGGAACCAAAGGTGGGCTTGGAAGAAGGCTTGCGCCACACCCTGGACTTCTTTAAGACCGAATTCGCCAAGCTAACGCCTAGCCGCTAATTCTGTAGCGTGTAGCGGCCACCTTCAGGTGGCCCTTCGCCAAGGAATCCGCTGAATTCCGTGCTTCGTTCCGTCGTTAGAAACGGCCGAAGGAATAATAGTCGAAGCCCAGGTTCTGCATGGTTTTTGGGGAGTAGAGATTTCTGCCGTCGATGACCAGGCGACGTGCCATTAATTTCCCCGCACGCTCCCAATCCAGCTTCCGGAAAATTTGCCATTCGGTGCAGATCAGCGCCGCATCCGCATCTTTCAGCGCCTCGTATGGATCCTCGTGATAATGCACCTTGGGATACAGGGGCTGGGTGCGCGAAATGGCCTGCGGGTCGCAGGCGTGGACTTCGGCGCCTTCTTCCAGCAACCGCTTCATTACTTCCAATGCTGGCGCAAAACGAATGTCGTCAGTGTTGGCCTTGAACGCCAATCCCAGCACGGCCACACGCTTGCCCTTGATGACCCAAAGCGCCTTGTGGATCTTCTGGAAAAACGCGTGCAGCCGCTCTTTGTTCACCCGCTCGGCCGCTTTCAGCATGTCGAAATCGACGCCCACCGAAGCAGAAAGATGAATGAACGCCTGAATATCCTTGGGAAAACAGAAACCGCCAAAGCCCAGACCGGCTTTTAGAAACTGAGTGCCAATGCGCGGGTCCATGCCCATCGCGTGGGTCACTTCTTCCACGTCCGCGCCAATGCGCTCGCACAAATCCGCAATCACGTTGGCGTAGCTGATTTTTAACGCGAGGAATGAGTTGGAAGCGTGCTTGATCAGTTCGGCGCTATTGATGGTGGTGACCAGCAGCTCGCCAGCCGTTCCCGTTGGGCACTTGCCTGCATGCACCGGGCAGTGAAACTTGCGCTCCAGAATCGGCTGATAAATTTCGCGCAGCTTGGCGGCCGAGCCTTCATTTTCCACGCCCACCACAATGCGGTCCGGATGGAAAAAGTCTTCCACCGCGGTCCCTTCACGCAAAAACTCTGGGTTCGACGCCACTTCAAATTTGCGCTCGCCATTGCGCGAATACGCGGTCAGCGCTTTTTGCAATTGCACTCCGGTCAGCGCTGGCACCGTGCTTTTTTCCACCACCAGCTTGGGTGAACGCGCTTCGATCGCAATTTGCCGCGCCACGTGATCAATCGCCGAAAGGTCTGCCTCGCCACTCTCCTTCGGCGGCGTTCCGACGCAAATAAAAATCACTTCGCCGGCGCGAATCGCTTCTCCAGCGTCTGAGGTGTAGCTGATTTTCTTCTCGGCCACCGCGCGCTTCAGAACTTCGTCAAGGTGCTCCTCGTAAATGGGAACTTTGCCTTCATTGAGCTGGTCGATTCGTTTTTTGTCGACGTCGGTGCAAAATACTTCGTGTCCAGCCGCTGCCAGGCACGCGCCTGTCACCAGGCCCACATAGCCGCATCCAATCACGGTTAAGCGCACGTTCTGTTCCTCCTTCGCGATCTAAGGGGCTGAGCGATTGCCCAGGTACGATTACCCAGGGACGGCCTGGCATTGCAAACTTCCAAAGCTAGAAAATTGCCGCTTATCTCCGGCCGAGCAGTAATCCTCGAAGACCTAAGAGCACCAATTTTGGTTGCCGGCGAATCACGCTCCACAATAGTCGCGTCGATTCGTCGCGATTAATTTCGCCGAGTGACTCGCGTGTCGAAACGTTCAGCATATCCACCAACCGAGAATAATCTTCCTGCTGGAAATGGTGCAGTGATCTGCGAATCAGCCAGTGCGTGCTCAGCTCACGCCGCAGCGCTCGCAACTCTCGCGTGCTGTTTTGCAAGATGGCATCGGCCACGCCGCGCGCCCCGCGGAATCCCGTCACGATGCCGCCCACCGTCGAAACCTTCACCTGTGCAGCCGCATCGCCCACCAGATACACGGCGCCGTTTCCTACCGTGCGCTGCACCGGAACCCATTGCCGGTAGACTGGAATGCGCGCGCCTTGCCATTCCAGCGGTTCGAAACCCTTCTTGGTCAAAAAGCGATCGAAAGATTCTTTGGTACTTTTGCCTTGCTCGCCGATCACGCCCAGCGCGCCGCGATCTGCCGATTCCGGAATCAGCCAGTAAAAATAAGGGGTGTCGTCCGGCACGAACCACACCCGCGTGGTGTCCATCGGATAATCTTTCGGCAGCTTCACCAGCGCCTGCACCAGCGGAACGGTTTCCACCGCAGGCCAGCCCGCAGCCTTCGCTACGCGGCTCGCTGCACCGTCTGCCCCTACCAGGTGATCGGCGTGGATTTCGCTTCGCTGCTGGCCCTGATCCACGTGCACCCGTAAACCATTTCCATTGGGAGCCAGTCCGTGGAAGCGTGTATCGTATTCAATTTTTGCGCCAGCCGCTTCGGCCTCGTCGGCCAGCAAGCGAATCAGTTTCGAACGCTCAATGATCAGGTCGGGCTGCTTCAATGCTACCTGCGCCGAGCGTCCATCCGTGAACAACTCGAAGCGGCGAATCTCGTTCAGAATGCTGCCGCGCGCAGCTACACTGATCTGGCTTTTGAAATGGTCGGTAACGATTAACGTCCGTGGCGCTGGATCCAGTGTCGGCTTGGATTCCAACACCCGGACCGAATGGCCGCCTTTAGCGACATGAGCAGCGGTATACAAACCCGCTGCCGAACCTCCAACAACGACAACTTCTTTGCGTTCCCGAGCGGCCCGGGATGAATTTTCTGCGATTCCCACTGGCTCCGTTTTCCCTGATCAGTTGCGATAGTCGAGCTGCGAGGTCCTAACCTACCTGCCTGTTTTACCCGGACGCACACTCATCGGGAGCGCGCTAGGCACACAAAGTCAGCAGAAGGCGTTTCGAGTATAGCGAATCCCGTGGAACACACCAAACCGCCACCGACCCAATAAACGCCGCGAATTAACCAGTTTTAAGTGAGAACACGATGAACCGTGGAGAACCGTCAAGCCGCCGATTTGTCGGTCTGGCGCCGCTGCCGCTCAAACGGCGCTCGTTCCATCAGCGCTACCGCACCCAAAGTCAATAGCAGCACAATGCCGCCAACCACCGCTGCCCCTGTTGTTGAGAGGTACGAAACCCAAATCGCTGCTCCGCCACACACTGCGCCTACTAGATACATGACCAGCACTGCGCCGCGATGGCCCAAGCCAAGGTTGGCCAGTCGATGCGCGGAGTGATCCTTGCCCGGAGTAGCAAAGGGCAACAGCCCTCGCCGCGCGCGCGAGATGGTGACCAGCGTAGTATCGAAGATCGTCGCGCTCAGGATCAGCACGGGCGCCAGCCACTGCGCCATGTTCGGTGCATTCTCCAGCCGCAACTTCAGCGCGAGAGTAGCCATCAGGAAGCCCAGCAACATCGCGCCGCCGTCTCCCATAAATATTTTCGCCGGCTTAAAATTCCAGCGCAGAAAGCCCGTCGCCGCGCCCAACACCGCCGCTGCCAGCGTGGTGACCAGCGTTTGCCCATTCAAATAGGCAAGCAGCGCGAAAAAGACCGACGCCATGGCCGCGACTCCCGCGCACAATCCATCCATGTGATCCAAGATGCTGAATGAGGCGGTGATTCCCATTACCCACACGATGGTGAGCGCCGCGTCTAACCAGGTACCAGTGCGGCCGCCAAGCAACACGCTAAAAAATTGCGCATGAATTCCGCTCACTAGCAGCAGCACCGCAGCCAATGGCATACCGATGAACAGCTTCACCTGGTGATGCAACATCCCCCGGTCGTCCATGAATCCGACCGCCGCAACCAACGTTGCCCCAGTCACAATGCCGATACTCTGCGCGCGCGCCGGGCCATCAAACGCGATAAGAATGGCCAACATCACGCCCAGATACATGGCCAGTCCACCCAACAGGGGAATGGGCTCCAAGTGCACTTTGCGTGGCCCAGGCAGGTCCACCATGCCCACACGAATGGCCAGCGCACGAACCGGTGCGGTCAAAAACAGTGAGGCTGTCAGGGCAATTAGAAATGCCAGCAGGCCCGCGCTCATTCTTCCTCAGTATCGTTTCTGTGAACCGGCCAAGGGCGAGATGACGTGGTTCTTTGCAGATACGCTTCACCGGTTCGGGGTTCCGGCTCCCGGATGCGAACTAAAACACAAAAAGTCTACACAAGTTGCCGTAAAGGGCGATACAACTCCAACATAACGTGAAACCTAAGGTTTCGCCACGTAAAATGCCATACGTAAAACACCTTACGTAACTGCTTTAGCCCTGCGAACTTATAACAACAGTCAATCCCGCGGTTTCAAATTGAGTGTCGATCTGCAGCCGCGTTCTCGACAACCTCGACCAACTTCGCAAGTTCACGTTTCCGCTCGTACGCCGGAGCCGCGAGCGCCGCTGCCTCTCCCATCTGTTGCAACTTGATGGAATCGCCGGAAAGTTCGCGGATCGCGGCAACCAGCTCGCCGGGCTTATCGGGATCGGCTGAAACCGAAAAGCCCTTCTCCCGCCCGATCGCCACCACGTCACATTTGCCCGGCGCAACCGCGACAATGGGTTTTCCCGCCGCAAGGATACCGTACATCTTGCTGGGCACCACTACACCTTCTAACCCATGCTTTACCGTTACTAAATGTATATCACCGGCTGCCAGAACGGAAGCGATCTTGCTCGCCGAAAAAAATGGCAGGAAGCGCACATTCTTCGCAGCTCCCGCCTTCCGCTGCAAACTTTCCCGCTGCGCGCCATCTCCTACGAACACCAAACCCACTCCATCCTCCGCTAATTCGCTTGCTGCTGTCAGCAAGGTGTCCCATGCCCCATAAAATCCCAAATTGCCGGCGTGCAGCATCACAAAGCGAAAGTCCCTGCGAATTGCTCGAAGCACATCGGCATCCAGCGCGGCCGCTACTTCGCCTGGCCCCGGTAGATCGGTGCCATCGCGTACCACCACCACGCGCCCGGCATCCACTCCTTTCGCCAGGATGCGCTGCCGCATGTCCTTGCCCAGCACCACCACCCGCGTTGCCCGGCGTAATGCCCAGCGATGCATCTTCTCCCAAACTCGTGCCAGCAAGCCGGGCTGCACAATCGATCCGCCCACTGCCATGTCGGGATACATGTCCCGAATGTTGTAGACGTAGGGCTTATTCTTCAGCATGGCGACAAACGCCCCGACAATTCCTTCGAACGGCGGATCGGTCATGGCCAGAATCACGTCGCACCGCAACAGCAGCGCACGCGGCACGGCCAGCAGCACGTAGCTCAAGTAATTCAGCACTCGGCGCTTCATCTGCACTCGCGAGTAGTCCGTAGAACCCGCCCGAAGGACACGCACTTTGCCGTTATTTTCCGCTTGATACAGTTTCCAGGATCGCCGCTCGGTAGGATCGTAGGAAGGCCGGCCGCACAGCACGGTGACGTCGTGCTTGGCCGCAAGCGCCGCCACAACGGTCTGCGCCATTTTTGCGGTAGCGGATGTATCCGGTGGGTAATAGAGATTCAGAAGCAGAACATGCACGCCAAGATTGTACAGGCAGCGGGGCGAGGCTTGAAGCACGCAGCATTGGTGCCAACAAAAATGGACACCTGAACCAAAACTGTGCGTTGGGACAGTTCCGCGATCTTCGCCGCGCCTCTACCGTAGCTGCATCCCGTTTAACTTTTGCAGGAGGTCCGCATGCTGCTGAGTCTCTTTTCGAAGAAGTCCCACTTCGTGCTCGCGGCTTTTCTTTTTCTCGCGGCTCTCGAATTGTTCGCGCGTCCCAACACTTTGCCCGAAGCGGTAGTCACGGCGCACACCATCTACCTTGAGAATGAAACCGGATTTCCGGAGCTGCAGTACGCCGCAATTCTCGACCTGAATAAGTGGGGGCACTTCGATTACGCCGAGAACCGCGCCAAGGCTGATCTGGTGTTGCGTCTGGACAGCGGCACCCGCGTCCACGCCGTTCCTGAGGGGCAGTATCCTGGCAGCAGTGCGGAAGCCGTTCCGGTGCCGAAGGGCTACACTCGTATCGCCTTGCTTGATCCCAAGACCAGCACCACGCTGTGGTCCGATGTGCACAAGACCGAAGGTCCCAAAGTAAAGAATGGCCACTTGCTCGACGGGCTGCGCGAAGCCTTTGACGAATACGTGAAGAATAGGAACCGCAGCTAGCCAGCCGACTGCAACGGTTGCATGTACCGTGGCGCCGTGCAGAGACTTCTGATATAGATTGCTAGAGACGAGGTTATTTTTCTTAGCGACTCTGCCGCCACGCTCCCTCTGACCTACGAGCCGCCTGATATCGAGGCGTGTATGGAAATCACTGTTGAACATCTTGGCGCAGTGCAATTTGAGGTTAAAGCGCGCACCCACTCCTTCGTGAGTGATCAGCCTACCGATAGTGGCGGCTTCGACGAGGGTATGACCCCGCCGGAGCTGCTGCTTGCTTCGCTCGGAGCGTGTGCCGGTTATTATGCCGCGCAGTATCTGCGCAAGATGAAGCTGGCTACTGAGGCTACGCGGGTGCGCGTCACCTGCGACAAAGTCAAAGATCCCGTCGCTCGTTTGGATAATTTTGTAATTCGCGTTGATTCTCCCGTGGCGCTCACTTCCGAACAGCGTCAAGGTTTGCAAAAGTCCGTCGAGCATTGCCTGGTCCACAACACGTTGTTGCATCCGCCGACCATCGCGCTGCATATCGAAGCGCCGGCCCACGCGTAGCATTCCTAACCTGCGGTCGTCTTGTGGGCGTCGGGTTGCGCGCGAGGGGTGAGCACGGCAGTCGTGCCGTTTAATCTCGCATTGAATGCATCTTGCCAAGAATTTCTTTTACGATTTTCGCTGCCACCATCGCGGTCATTCCTGTGGCGTCGCGTGCCGGATTAAATTCCACCACGTCGGCGCCGACGATCGGCCCCGGTACCGTATGGATATAGTGCAGCGCTTGCCGCGTGGTCATTCCCCCCGGCTCCCAGTGCGAAACTCCGGGCGCCATCCCGGGCTCCAGCACATCCATATCGAACGAAATGTAAATCGGCCCGGCCAGGTTGAGGTGTGTCGGGTCGCGCAAATCACTCATTTCGTAAATCTCGACGCCAAACTTTTTTGCCTGCTCTTGCTGATGAGCGTTCAGCGTGCGAACCCCGATCTGCACCAGGCGCTTGGCCAATTTGTTTTCCATGATTCGCGCGAACGGGCTGGCGTGCGAGTGTGGATTGTTGCCGTAGTTGTCGTAGAGATCGGGATGCGCGTCCAAGTGAACGATAGTGAGGTTCGGCACATGCTTGCCGATAGCGCGCAAAATTGGGTAGGTAATCGAGTGATCGCCGCCCAGACTGACCGGGCGCTTGCCTGCCGCCAGAATTCCCTCGATGGCTTCTTCAATCCGTTCGGGCGCGTCGGCGGATTCCATGTTGGCCAGATCGCCCATGTCTTCGACCATTCCGGCCACGCCCAGGTCGACGCGCGTTTCCGTCCAGGAGTTCCAGACATCTGAATGCAGCGCTTCGCGAATCAGGCGCGGAGCTTGCGCTGCTCCGCGCAGAAACGATGAATTGTGATCTTGAGGGATTCCGAGCAATACCGGAACTCCTCGCGATTTCAGTTTTGCAGGGGCTTCATTCATGGGCGGGTTATCAGGTAATTGCCAAGCACCAAGGCATCCATTTGCGTCCTTAAAAAGCAATCCAGCGCTTCTTGCGGCCTGCACACAATCGGTTCGTTGTCGTTGAACGACGTATTCAGCACCACTGGCACGCCGGTCTGCCGCTCGAATTCAATGATCAGTGCGTAATAGCGCGGGTTTGCGTCTTTGGTCACAGTTTGCAGCCGGCCGGTCCCGTCAACATGGGTTGGTGCCGGAATCTGATCGCGCTTCTCCGGTTTGACCGAATACGCCAGCGTCATGAAGGGTGAGGGATACGCTTTCTCGAACCATTGTGCGGTCTTCTCCGCCAGAATGGAAGGCGCGAAGGGCCGAAAGATCTCGCGATGCTTGATGCGCCGGTTCAGGATTTCCTTCATTTCGGGCCGTCGCGCATCCGCCACGATGCTGCGATTTCCCAGTGCACGCGGACCCCACTCTGCTCGGCCTTGATACCAACCAAGGATCTTTCCGTCAGCGATGATGATGGCCGTCCGGCGGATTAATTCTTCCTCGGGTAGCTCTGAAATCGAAAAGCCATTCTGCGAAACTGGGCTGGCCTGTACCGCCGCGCGCACTTCTTCCGCGGAATATTCTGGTCCCCAGTACGCATGATTCATTACGAACGAGCGTGGCTTGCCCAGCATCTGGTGCCACACATGAAATGCCGCACCTACCGAGAGGCCTGCGTCGCCCGCCGCGGGATGCACGTACACTTGCTCGAACGGCGTCGCATCAAAAATCTTTCCATTCGCGACACAATTGAACGCCACGCCACCCGCCAGGCACACCGCCTTCGCGCCAGTTTTCGTCGCCAGCTTATTCAGCATTCCCAGGTAGACTTCTTCCAATCGCGCCTGCAGCGAAGCGGCCATATCGCGGTGACGCTGCTCCAAGGGTTCATCGGGATGCCGCGCCGGGGCTCCCAGTTTTTTAGGCATCGCATCTGAAAACATTTTGCCCAGCACCGGCGTCTTGTCGGATTCGGCCCACGACATTTCTGGTCCGATGGTGTGGTGCGTGAAGTAATCCAGCCCCAGCTTGAATCCGAATGGGCCATTGTCTGGCGAAAAGCGCACTACATCGCGAAACGCCTCGACGTAGCGGGGTTCGCCATATGCGCCCAGTCCCATAACCTTGTATTCGTCGCCAAATTTCAGGAAGCCCAGATATTGCGTTACCGCGCTGTAGAACAAGCCCAGCGAATGCGGAAACGTGATTGCTCCTTCAATCTCCATCTGCGCGCCGCGGCCCACGCCCCACATGGTGCTGGCAAAATCGCCCAGGCCGTCTGCGGACAGCAGCGCCGCGTGCTCAAACGGCGACACAAAATAACTGCTGGCCAGATGAGCCTGGTGATGTTCAATGCGGTGAAACGCCGCTTTGATTTTTTCCGGATCGTACTCAAACGCGGCTGCCAGCGCCGCTGGAATCCCTGTGAACTTCGACATCACGCGCAGGCGTTCACGCGCGAACGAGGGCATGCGTAGCGCGTAAAATAATTTCGTCGCCAGACGGGCATACGGATTCCGCGGCACCGCTACATGATCCACTTCCGCTAGCGTAATGCCGCCGGTCTTCAGGCAATAGCGAATCGCTTCCGCAGGAAAACCGGCTGCGTATTTCACGCGATTGAAGCGTTCTTCCTCTACAGCAGCGATTAGTGCGCCGTCGCAGACCAACGCGGCTGACGCGTTGCCGTGGTACGCATTGATTCCCAAAATATTCATATCGTCAGAGCTCTAGCGTTGACTTTCCAATCCTGACGCGTGCCGGTGCTGCATGCTCCATCGCACCGTCACACTTAGCGCAGCAATCAGCTCAGATGCTTCCGGCACCATTCGTTTAGTACGTAGAGCGACCACGGGCGGGACCAGGTTGTCTGTGCGTGCTTAAAATTATCCCACACCATCTGCACCCCAGCAGCACGCAGATGCGGTTGCAGCGCCGGCGCGATGTTGGTAAAGCTGTTCCCAATTTTCTTTGTCAATGCCGAGCGCATCCAGTCTTCCCACGGCAGCGTGAAGGTTCTCTTCCGTTGTCGCAGAATTTCCGCCGGCAGCAGATCACCCAGCGCCGCGCGCAATAACGCTTTTGGCCGCCCATCCTGTACCCGCGCCTCGTCCGGCAGCGCGCTTACAAATTCCACCAGCGGTGTGTCGAGCAGCGGTACACGCACTTCCAGCGAACGCGCCATGCTTACTGAATCTGTATCGCGCAGCAACGTACTTACCATGTATGTCCGCATTTCCAGCCAGGACACCGCCGCGATGGGATCCAATTTGCGAGCCTGGTCCGAAACCCGTTCCAGCCAACCCAACCACGTCGGTTCCAGCGTCATTCCATCCGCACCTACGGCGCTGTTGCGGTAACGAGGCTCGGTCAATTGCGACAATTCCGATGGCGGAAATAACAGTCGTGTATAAAAGTAAGCATGCGGCAGCGCGTCTGGCATCAACCATGCGTCGCGCACCTTCCGCGCAGCGTCCACCGAATTGTTGCGCCCGGCGAGTGCGTTCACCACTGGCGCGCCCACACGCCGCAAACTTTCCGGCACGAATCGTGCCAGCAACTCCAGTTTCTGAAATCGCGGCGTATCCGCAAAGGTGCGGTAGCCCGCAAACAGCTCGTCGCCACCCAATCCCGAAAGCGCAACCTTCAATCCCACCTGCCGCGCCGCCCAGGAAACAAAATACGTGTTCACGCCATCCATCGTCGGCTGATCCAGCGCCGCCACCGCCTCGTCCAGCCGCGCCAGCATGTCGGGACCATGCAGCGGCACCTCTGAATGTTTGGTGCCTACCTTTCGCGCCACCTCGCGTGCCAGTCCTGCTTCGTCGTACGGCGTATCCGGAAACGATAATGTGAAACTTTGTATTCCTTTCTGTGCGCGCCCAGCCAGCGCCGCAATGGCGCTCGAATCCAATCCACTCGAGAGAAACAATCCCACTGGCACGTCGGCAATTAAATGCGCGCGCACCGCGTCGTCCAACAAATCGCGCAGCACCGGCACTGCTGCACTGAATTCACGCGGCCGTTTGATATCTCGCGCCGCGGCACTTCGCGTTGGATCCCACCACGGCCTGGTGCGCGGCACGCGCCGCCGATCTGGAATATGCAGGAGCAAACGATGCCCCGGAGGAATCGAGAAAACTCCCTCGATCATCGTCACTGGCTCCGAAACGCTGCCAAACAATAAATACGACGTCAGCGCATCTTCCGAAAGCTGGCGTTTTACCGTGCCCGCCGCCAGCAGCGCCCGCAGTTCCGACGCAAACACGAATCCTTCATTCGTTTGCGCATAATACAGTGGCTTGATTCCCAGTGGATCCCGCGCCAGAAACAGCACCGGCACCGTAGCGAAATGTTTGCGCATGTCCAACAACGCAAACGCGAACATGCCCCGCAACTCGGCGAGCACGTCTTCGCCCCACTCTTCCCAGCCATGCACCAGAATTTCCGTGTCGGATTGCGTGCTGAAGGTATGCCCAGCCTGGTTCAATCGATTGCGCAACTCGCGATAATTATAGAGTTCGCCGTTGAAAATAACGGCGACGTTGTGCTCTTCATTCCATATGGGCTGCCGCCCGCCCTGCAGATCGATGATGCTCAGCCGGCGCATCGCCAGCGCCAGCCCGGGAACACGCGGATCGTTTACCAGGCAGCCGTCGGCGTCTGGGCCGCGATGCTGCATAGCCGCAGCCATCGCAAGCACATGGATTTCCGCTTGCGCACTGTCCGACGCATAGGCGAATCCGCAGATTCCGCACACGCGGCTATTTTATCTCCGGAGTAGTGAAAAATGCTGTGGTAGCACGTATTAGATTGGCGCGCAGATGAAAACGCGGCGCCATCAGGCGATGATCAGCCCACCACGCCAGCGCGCCTCGTAGAGCAAGCAAGAAGAAGAAGGAAACTACAGCAAGAAATAAGCAGGTGAACGAACGACGTTCGAGGAGCAAGCCCCATTCCAACGATTCGTCCCATCCCGGCAGAATCCAATCCAGCATTTCGCGAATATGCATGCCGTGGAAAGGAAGCGCCGCCACTCGCACGTGGGCAAGATTTTCATAGGAATACTCCTGCACGTAGTGGGGAATTAGCGCCGTAGCCTCCGCAAATATTTGCGGATTCTGCAGATCTTGCCGCGTCAGCAGATTTCCTTTGGCGTCTCGCAAAAATGTCCGATAGGTCGCGTCGACAATCACCCAGCGTCCGTTGACGTTTATTTCCGCCACTACGTGTTTCGCGGTACGGGCGGGCGTGAGCAACAGAAGTCTTCTTGCTTGCACTCCGGTGCTGCGCGCCAGATTCAAAAACGCATTGGTCGCCGTTCCGCAGACCTGCAGCAGCTGTTGATAGTTCAGCGTGTCTTCCGGATCGCGCGAAGAAAGTTCTGCCACCCGCGGCGCAATCATGCGCGGAGGACCCACCCGCATCCAGTCCAATATCGCTTCCGCTTTTTGTTGGGGTGTGGCGCTATCCGCTACAATCGCGTCGGAAAAGCCGTCCAAATACTGGCGCACCGAGTATTCCCACACGCCGCACCAGGCAGACGCAACCAGGGATGCCGCCAGCAGTAAATTGCAGGTCCACCACACCACTCGAAAAATAGTATGTCGGTTCACCGCTGGAGCGATTCCTTAACTTGATTTGTTTGTGAAGGGCCGACTTTCGCAAGCGTACGGTACAGTGCGTCCATCTCAGTGAGGGGTTGGGACCAACCGAGACTCTGCAAAGCAGCCCTACATCCGCTTTGCAGTCTGCCATAAAGTACCTGGTCCCGCAGAAGTTCTTTCAGCGCGCCTGCCAGCTCCCCCGCATCGTATTTCACCACGACACCTACCACATCTTTTAATAACGGCGCAATACCGCATTGGTCGGTGACGATCACCGGCGTTCCGGCTGCCACTGCTTCCGCCGCCGTGTTCCCAAAATTTTCATTCTGCGAAGGGAGGACAAAAATATCCGCGTCGCGATACGCGCTCCATTTTGCGTCACCCTCCAGCGCGTTGGTGAAGTGAACGCGTTCCGCCACGCCGAGTTCTCGCGACATCGCCTGTAACTTCGCTACCATTCCTGCCTCGTCCGGGCCCACAAATGCCAGATGCACTTCCTTCTCTCCAGCAGCTTCTTTGATTTCCCGGTTGGCAAACGCCTGCAAAAGCATCTGCGGACTTTTCTTCTTTGAAAGACGCCCGAGAAATAAAACAAGTTTCGCTGTTGCGGGTATCTTGAGAACGGCCCGAAACCGACCTCGCTCAGGAAAAAACTCGGGCACGTCTACTCCATTTCTGCGCACCACAATTTTCTCGGCTGCCACTCCGCCCGCGATCAATTCCGCACGTTCCTGCTCGGCGGTGGCAATCACCGCGCTGGCGCCGGCAAATAATTCCCGGCCAAATATCCGGTGATATAACTTCTTCAATCGAACATTACGCACAATCGGCACATACATTCCGATCGGTTCAATCACATAAGGAATTTTCCGCGCCCGGCATTCCTTAGCCACCCGCGGACCCAGGAAATCGTACAGACCGAAAATATGCACCACGTCGAAATTAGTTAGCCGTGCTCGCAAATATCGTCCTAACGCCGGATTCCAACTCATCGCGCGATAGCGAAACCAGTTCGCCAGATAAATCGCCGTTACTCCATTTACCTTGCGCCTCTGCCCGAACGGACTTGCCTCGGTAAGACCTTCCTCCGCTTTGTCGTTCAGCCTTTTTTGCAGTCCCCAGTCTGCAGTCAGCACTGTAACTTCGTTTCCAATCCGTGCCAGACCTTCGGCCAGCGCCCGCACTTTAGCCGGAGGCCCGCCAAACTCAAAAAATGGAGCATAGCTCTGAGTAACGTTCAGGATTCGCATGATTCGCGCAGAATTTTCTTGAAGGCTTTTGCAAACGTGCTGAAGCGAAATTCCCTTTCCACCCGCTCCCTGCCCTTGGCGCCCATCTGCTTCGCCGCTTCTGGATTGGCCAGCAGCGCATTGATCGACGTAGCGAGTTGCACGGTGTCGCCGTGTTGCACCAGATAACCAGTCACTCCATCTTGAATAATTTCCGGCGCGCCTCCGTGCGCTCCGCCAATCACCGGCTTGCCGCGCGCCATCGCTTCCAAATACACAAAGCCAAATCCCTCGCCACGGCTGGGCAGCGCAAACATTTCGCACGCTGCATACGTTGCGGAAAGTTCCGCATAGCTCAAGCCGGTGAGGAAGTGGACGTGATTCTGCACGCCGCATTCCCGTGCGAGATTTTCCAGCCATTCGCGATCATCACCCGTTCCCACAACGGCCAGTTGCAAGTCGGTCCAATGTTGCAGCAATCGCGGCAAGGTCATGATCAAAGTGTCCATGCCTTTGTAGCGTTCTGTAGTTAGCCAGCGGCCCACCGTCAAAATCACGCGCCCGGCCGGAAAGTCGGCTGGAACTTTGGCGGTCGCCGTGCCTCCGCTTTGTGTCTCGAAGTCGGGATCAAGCGCCCAAGGCAGCACGCGAATCCGTTCCGGCGCCACGCCCTGCAGCGAGACCAGAAAGTCCGCGGTGGCCCGGCTTGGTGCCAGCACCAGCGAAGCATGCCGCAGCGCTCTGCGGCGCAACGGTGAAAGCTCTTCCCACACTTCCACGCCGTGCGTGCACACGATACTTTTCATTCGTGGTGCCAGTGCCTGCATGGCTCGCGCAATTGGCGCCAGATTCGGATGTGCTGCCAAAACAATTTTCGGCCGTCGCCGCGCCGCACGCATCGCCGTAGTCACGAATCGCGCTTTTCCCCGGGCTGCTCCGGTGTACACAAATTCGCGTTCGCCCACGCGCATGCGATGCAGATCAGGCGTGTCGTTCAAGCTCAATATCCGGTACTCCATGTGTTTTGATGCGGCGTATTCGCTCAGCACAAACGCCATGTGACGGCCCGCTCGCTGTATTCCGCCGGGAGCGTCCAGTTCAGGAAAGAGTCCAATCAGCACGCGGTGAGTCTGCCAAACACCAGTAGCGGAAACGCAAGGACTGTCTCCAGCGCCGTTAACACACGGAGCCGTTCGTCAGGTCTTTCAGTTGCAGCAAGGAGTCGACGTAAACATCTGCGGGTTCAAGCACCGCATCGTGTTCGCCAAAACCGTAGGTCACTCCCACCGCCACCATTCCCGCGTTGCGCGCGGTTTGTATGTCGACATCCGAATCGCCCACCATTGCCGCCTCGGCAGGCATCACTCCCAATTCCTGCAGAATCAATTGCGCGCCAGTTGGATCGGGTTTTTTCTTCGCGAAAGAATCACCGCCATAAATCCGCCGAAAGTATTTCGTCAGTCCCAACCCATCCAGAATTTCTTCGCTCATTTTTGCCGGCTTATTGGTCAACACCGCCATTGGATAATTGGCGATTGCCGCCAATCCTTGCTCCACGCCATCGTATGCGCGCGTTGCATCCAACTTGTGCGCTTCGTAATGCGTCAGGAAAATCTGCAATGCTTTCTGCAGTTCCGCTTCGCCTGCGCCGGGGCCGAGCGCGCTGGCCACCAATTTTGGCGCGCCATGGCCCACGTAGCTTGCTACCGTGTCCGCGGGCAGTGTTTCGCGGCCAATATCGCGCAACATCGCATTCACCGAAACGACCAGATCCATCTTCGAATCGATTAGTGTTCCGTCCAGATCAAATACGAACGCGCGCACCAGCACTTTGTCCTTGGTCATAGCTCTGTATTGTAATACGCGCGTCGTTTTCTACTCACACGCCCTTAGTTTCGCACCCCTATCCTTTTTTAGTTTTATACGTCTTCACGTACACTTAGGAGTTGCCTCACCCGGCAAAATCGGCTCAGGAGATCTCATGGCTTCGGTTTATCCATTTCGCGCCTACCGCTACAATCCAGAAGTTACTTCCTTCGGCAACGTGCTCACGCAGCCTTACGACAAAATTACCCTGGCCATGCAGGAGAAGTATTACGGCGCCGACCCGCGCAACTTGATCACTGTCGAAAAAGGCCGCAAATTTCCCAACGATACCGAAAAAAATAGCGCGTACACGCGCGCCGCGCTTGCTCTTCAAGAATGGATTGACCACAAGGCTGTTTTGCAGGATTCAGCCCCTGCGTTTTACGCGTATACCCAGGAATTCACGGTGCCGGGCACTATATTGCGCCGCACTCGCCGCGGGTTTATCGGTGCCGGCAAGCTTGAAGAGTATTCCGCCGGCGTCGTTTTTCGCCATGAACAGACCCTTTCCGGCCCGAAAGCAGACCGCTTGGAATTGCTGCGCCACACCCAAACACACACCGGACAGTTGTTTTTTCTTTATTCCGACCCACAGCTGCGGATCGACGCGATTCTTGCCGATGTCGAAGCGTCGCAAACTCCGGTCACGCTGATGACCGATGAGTATGGCGTGATCCATCGCCTCTGGTTGATTACCAATCCCGATCAGATTGCAGCGATTCAGCACGCCATGGCCGATCAGAAGCTGGTGATTGCCGATGGACATCATCGCTACGAAACTTCGCTGAATTATCGCAACGAGTGCCGCGCCAAGACCGGCAAGGTGGTGGAAGACGCGCCCTACGAACGCTCGATGATGACCTTCATCAACACACGCAGCGAAGGCCTCACCGTTTTGCCCACTCACCGCGTCGTTAACAAGCTGCGCGATTTTTCGTGGAGCAAAGTGCGCCGCTATCTCGAACCGTGGTTCGAGACCGAAGTATTTCCGATACCGGATGATTCGCAACGCTTCGAAGTTCAGGAACGATTTCTGAATTGCCTCGTCGCCAGGAATCAGGATCGTGCCATCGGTGTTTATCCCGCGCCGCAGCAGTCCGAGCCTCGGGCATTTTATTTGCTCACGCTGCGTCCCGGCGCGGATTTAGGCCAGGTGCTGCCCAACTCCACCCCGATGCAGCGCTATCTCGACGTCGTTCTGTTGCATCAGGGAATTCTCGAGCCGGCCCTGGGCATCACCCCGCAGGCGGTCTCTTCCGAGGCTAACTTGTCTTACGAGCGTGAAGCTGCGTCAGCCATTGAGGCGGTCGACCGCGGCGCCGCGCAAGTGGCGTTCCTGCTGAATCCAGTTGAAGTGGAACTAGTGATGAAGGTGGCCACAGCGGGGGAAGTCATGCCGCAGAAGTCGACGGACTTCTATCCCAAGCTGCTCAGCGGCATCACCATGTATCGCGTCGACGACTAAAACACTCCGAAAATAAAAAAGGGCAGGCGCAAACCTGCCCTCGTTAAATTTGTTGGTGTGGCGGAATACGTTACGGCTTCGAGAAACTGGCCACCGCTTCCGCTTCCGTATTCGACACGTCGAAAATCGTCATCAACTTGGTAATCTGCAGCACCTCCTGGAACTTGGTGCCCAGGTGACACAACCGCAGTGATGCGCCTTGCGCTTTCGCGCTGTGATGCGCCGCCACCAGCGTGCCGAGTCCCGCGCTGTCGATGAACGTAATGTTGTCCATGTTCAGAACGATTTTCTTCTTGCCTTCTGCCACCAGCGCCTTGATCTTTTCGCGCAGCGCATTGCTTTCTTCGCCCAGCACGATTCTTCCGTCAAGCGCCACTACTGTTACGCCGTCCACTTCGCGTTGCGTCATCTTCAATGCCACGGTAATTCCTCCTCGTCCCTGCACACATCCGGCGGCAACCCGGGCCGGAACCGCAAAGCCTATCCGATTTTCTTTCATTTCGCAAAGCGGACTTTCCCTTATTCCGCTCTGCGCCTAGTAGTAGTCCGCGCAAGACATGTAATACCCGCATACGTTACAAATCAGTTTGCAACGTCGGGATTCCAGCTTTTGCGAACAAACCGGGCAGTATTGTGAAGCATGCTCTTCGCTTCGAGTGGACGTTTTATCCGCAGCCTGCGTGCGGCCTGCGGACTCGATATCCACTTCGCCTCGCGGTGCTGCCGAAGCTACTTCTTCCTTCCCGGTATCTCTCACGGCCCTCCGGTTATAGCACAACCCCTTGCCAACGGGAAAGCACACGCAAACCTAACGGCGTCCCTGTAATATCTTGAGGGCAGTCCTTCGAAAGGCTGCTTGTTGTATTGTTACTGCGCGCTACTTGGAGGCTTCCTCGCATGCATTTGCGCCGTTTCATCCTTTGTCCTGGCATCCGTCTGTTTATTCTCGCTGTCGCCGCAAGCCTTATCTTCGCCTTTTCGCCCGTCGCGCATGGACAAGCGTCACAACCCACGGCTCCGCAGAAACTTCGCTTCGAGATTACTTTTCCGGCTTCACTTAGCCCTCAACCCGTCGACGGCCACATTATGTTGGGCATCTCGCGCGACAAGGACCATGAGCCACGGTTTCAACTGGACGAGGAAGAAGCCTCCAGCGCACAGTTTTTTGGTCTCGACGTGGATGGCTGGAAGCCGGAAGCTCCCGCCACCATCGATTCCTCGACGCTTGGCTATCCGCATGTCAGCCTCGATCAACTTCCAGCCGGCGATTACTACGTGCAAGCGGTTCTGAATGTTTACGCTACGTTTCATCGCGCCGACGGTCATGTTATCAAACTCGCGCCGGATATGGGCGAAGGGCAGCAATGGTTTCGCAAGCCGGGAAATTTCCTGAACAAGCCGGTCCTTGTGCATCTTGACCCTGCGGCAGGTGGCGTAGTCCGCATTTCGCTGACCGAGAAAATTCCACCCATTGCGCCGCCGCAAGATACCAAATACATCAAGCACATTCGCATCCAGAGCAAATTGCTCTCCGATTTCTGGGGAACGCCGATGTATCTCGGCGCGATTGTCTTGCTACCGCAAGGTTTCGACGAGCATCCTACGGCGCATTATCCACTGCTGGTCGATCATGGGCACTTCACGGACGATTTGCGTTTCTTCCTGCCGGAAATTCCTTCGTCGTTGCGGCCGGAACAACGCGAAATGCTGCAATACGCGAATCGCTTTTACCAGGATTGGACCGCGGGGCGTTTGCCACGCATGCTGATTATGGTGATTCAGCATGCAAATCCGTACTACGACGATTCCTACGCGGTGAATTCCGCGAATCTGGGTCCTTATGGCGACGCGATCACGCAGGAACTGATTCCGGAAGTCGAGAAGCGTTTTCGCGGCATTGGCCAATCTTGGGCGCGCGCGCTGGAAGGTGGATCGACAGGAGGTTGGGAAGCGATCGCGCAGCAAATTCTTTATCCTGATTACTTCAACGCTGCATACAGTTTCTGCCCGGATCCTATAGATTTTCGCGCCTACCAGTTGGTGAATATTTACGAGAACAAAAATGCGTTCTGGGAAGAAGGCCCATTCGGGAAGGCTCCACGGGGCGAAATGCGCGCGGCCGATGGAGAAATTCTTGCGGTGATGGAACCGGCGGTGCGACGAGAAGAAGTGATGGGCACGCACGGCCGTTCCACGGAACAGTTTGGAATTTGGCAGGCGGTTTTCAGTCCGGTTGGCGCGGATGGATATCCTAAACCCATCTGGAATCCTTCCACGGGCGTGATTGATCCGGAAGTTGCGGCATATTGGAAAGAGCACTACGACCTGCGATACATCCTGGAGCGCGATCTGGCGAAACTGGGACCCAAGCTCGCCGGAAAGGTACATTTCGCCGTAGGTGATGCGGACACCTGGTACCTGAACAATGCGGTTCACTTGATGCAGGCGTTTCACGACTCGCCGAAGAATCCGTTTCGCATCGCCGACTTTGAATATAGTCCGGGGAAACCGCACTGCTATGAAGGCGGCGGCGACATTTCCACGCACGAAAGTTATGGCACGGTGTTTCAGCGGATTTTACCGCAAATTGCGCGGCACATGAAGGCCACGGCGCCGGCGGATGCGGACATGTCCTGGAACTATTAGCCGCTGTAGATGGCGCGTCGGGCTGCTCAGAAAGTGCTTCCGTTTCAGCTGACAACGTCACAGAATAGCGCTGCGTTGTCATGGGCGAGTAACCTTCGCCGGTGCCGTCGCGTCTATATAGATGTAGGGCAGTAACGCGGTTCCCGAGGGTTCGCGATATGCGCAGGATCCTGATTTCCGGCTTTCTTTTCTTCGGTTTACCCCTTTTCGCGGCAGCTCAGCACATGGGTGGGACAGTTGGCGCCTCGATGCACGCCGCCCCGATGGCGGCACCTGCCGGCGGTTTTCACGGTGCGCCGGCTGCTCATGCCGCGATTGGCGCACATCCTGTAGCAACCCATTCCGCGGTTGCGGGGCATCCAGTAGCCCATACGGGCTCTGCGAACGCGCGTCCCACGGTGCCGCGGCGAAGCTGGCATCCTGGTTCACCGGTAAGCACCACGCATCGCTCGTCTACTTTCACCACCAACCCCGGATTCAATAATGGGCGCTTCGGCGGCGATGGTTTGCCTGCGCCGGGCTTGGGATTCGACTACACGCATTTTTTTGCTACGCATCCTAATTTTGGGCGCTTCCACCACACGAATGGGTTCATCTTGCCGTTCTTTGGCGGAGGCATTTACGTTCCGTATCCGTACTACGCGGACCTGCCGACCGAAGAGGAGCGAGCTGCGGATTATCAGCCCACCGATGCACAGGACGCTCCCGCGGAATCGGCTGATAACAATCCTTCGTCGGCGCCGGCGCCGCCACAGTCTTCCTCTTGGGCTCGCGGCAGTTCGTCCATGCCGGCGTTGCAGGCGCAGCCGGAATATGTGTTCGTACGGCGCGATGGAACGGTTTTCTTTGCCGTAGCGTTTTCGTGGTCCAACGATAAGTTGCAATACATAACCAAAGAAGGCTTTCGCCGCAGCGTTCCACGCAACACGCTGGACCTGGACGCCACGCAACAGTTCAACGACCAGCGCGGCATTTCGTTTCGTCTCCCCGCATAGCCGCAGATTTCCCGTGAAAATTGTTTCATGGCGACCACTGGCCGCTGTAGAGTGATAGCGTTTTCGGTCTTTCTCCTGAGGCTGAGGCCAACCCCAACTGGAAAGCATCTAAAGCTGCTGAGACAACGATGAGTTCGCTGCTCGACTCGCTGCGTAGTTCGCCGGACTGTCCGCGCGGAGTGGTGTTTATCCGCCTGGCGGTGGGGCTGATTTTTTTCACGCAAGGAATCCTGAAATATACCGATCCGAAGATGGGCGTGGAGCGCTTCGCGAAGATAGGGTTTGCGCATCCGGCGTTCACGGCTCATTTTGTGGGCTTCTTTGAAATTGTGTGCGGCGCACTGGTGCTTTTGGGACTTTTGACGCGACTGGCGGCGCTGCCACTGCTGATTGTGATTTGCACGGCAATTGTGAGCACGAAGATTCCGGAATTGTTTCGCGCCAACCAGGGATTCTGGTACATGGTGAGCGATGCGCGTACGGATTTCGCGATGCTCTGCTCGCTGTTGTTTCTGATTTTGGCCGGCGGGGGAAGATGGTCTCTGGATTGGCAATGGCAACGAAAACGTGAGCCGGGAAATATGCAATGACGGGGCGGCGATGACGAAGAGTGAGAACTCCAGGCGAGAGTTTTTGAAGAACGCGGCGCTTGGTGCTGGTGGGCTGATGCTGGTGCCGGAAGAGGGGCTGCTGCGGGCGGCTGGATTGGCGCAACCGGAAACGGCTGCTCCTGGGTACAAAATTCACATTCGCGATTCGGTGGTGGAGATTGCGCCGAAGCGTTTTATTTCCACGGTTACGTACAACGGGCAGTTTCCCGGGCCGCTGCTGCGGTTCAAAGAAGGCGAGCCGGTAACGGTGGCGATTTTCAACGATACGGAAACGCCGGAACAATTGCACTGGCACGGACAGAGAGTTGGGACCGAAGTGGATGGCGCGGCGGAAGAAGGCACACCGTTTATTCCCGCGCATGGTCAGCGCATCATCAGCTTCACGCCAAATCCAGCGGGGTTGCGTTTTTATCACACGCACAATCGCGCCGGAGAAAATCTCGCGGCCGGGCAGTATGGTGGACAAGTTGGGCCGGTGTATATCGAGCCAAAAGAAAATCCTGGGCGATACGATCGGGAGATTTTTCTGACGTTGAAGGAATTCGAGCCGACGCTGAGCCAGGGCGGAGACATGGCGCAGGATTTTCTGGCTGGGGCGAAAGTGAAAGAGTTGGAAGATTCCGGCGAGGCGGCGATGAAGGCATCGCTGGCGAAGGGCAAGAAACACGGATTCGAGGTGGGCTATCGCTCGTTCACGATTAATGGACGAATGCTGGGGCATGGCGAGCCGATTCGCGTGAAGCATGGTGAGCGCGTGTTGCTGCACGTGCTGAACGGCAGCGCCACGGAAATACGCAGCCTGGCTTTGCCGGGACATTCGTTTGAGGTGGTAGCGCTGGATG
>Ga0210403_10001477_pt1 | contig 22237 bp, 15 predicted proteins | sample IncBWC19MmetaG_FD_150863 | JGI IMG/M metagenome (GOLD analysis project Ga0210403, IMG submission 150863) | Forest soil microbial communities from Barre Woods Harvard Forest LTER site, Petersham, Massachusetts, United States - Inc-BW-C-19-M | ecosystem: Environmental > Terrestrial > Soil >... | reverse complement strand
GCAACCCTTCCTGCGGACACCCCTTGGGTTCCGAAATTGTCACACCATTTTCACACTGGGCTGGGCGCTGCATACCGGGTTACCCGCGTCATTCTACTCACCTTTGGGGAATTTTTGTGGGCAAAATGATAAGATTTCCCTTGCGGCAAAACTCGTCTTTCGCCTGAGAGCTTCCCGTCATGTCCAACGTCACCAAAACCCACGCGGCCCCGCATAGCCTCGACCCGTCCGTCTCTTCATCCGACACCGCTCTTGCTCACCTCCACAATCGCGCCCTGCAACCCAACCGCGGTGTGCCTCTTAATCTCGATTGGGTCGAAGACGTTCGCATCAATACCAGCGCCGTCGAGCGCCGCGCTCAGTCGCTCGTCACTCGCCGCACCGTTAAAAAAGATTACCAAGCTGCTTGGCTTCTGCGCGCCATATCTTGCATGGACCTCACCACTCTCTCGGGCGATGACACCGACGAACGCGTTCGCCGCCTCTGCGCCAAAGCCCGCCAGCCTCTGCAGCACGAGCTCGTCGCAAAACTCGGTATTGAATCGCTCGACATCAAAGTTGCCGCCGTCTGCGTTTATCACGTTTTCGTCGAGACCGCTCGCCGCGCTCTCGAAGGCAGCGGCATCCGCGTTGCTGCCGTTTCCACTGGCTTCCCCGCTGGACTCTCTCCTCTCGCGGAGCGCGTTCAGGAAATCCGCCGCTCTGTCGAAGCAGGAGCCGATGAAATCGATATCGTCATTACGCGCGCCCACGTCTTCGCTGCAAAATGGCAAGCGCTCTATGACAAAGTCGCCGCCTTCAAACACGCCTGCGGACCCGCTCACATGAAAGTCATTCTCGGCACTGGCGATCTGCTTACTCTTCGCAATGTTGCTCGCGCCAGCGTTGTCGCCATGATGGCAGGCGCCGACTTCATCAAAACCTCCACCGGCAAAGAGCCTGTCAACGCCACTCTTCCTGTCGGCCTGGTCATGACGCGAGCGATCCGTGAATACGCCAATCAAACCGGCTTCGCTGTCGGCTTCAAACCCGCCGGCGGCATTCGCACCGCCAAGCAATCTCTCGAATGGCTCTCCCTCATGAAAGACGAACTCGGCCCCTCGTGGCTGAAATCCGATCTTTTCCGCTTCGGCGCCAGCGGCATGCTTGCCGACATCGAACGCCAACTCGAACACCACGCCACCGGCCGCTACTCCGCCGACTACCGCCACCCCATCGCGTAGGGTCATCCTTCCGAGGATGACCGCTTCTTCTCTGTGGACTCTGTGCTCTCCGTGTCCTCTGTGTAAAATTCCTTTCCGCCGTCCACACGCCGAGGTCCATACGTATAAGGAAACTCGCCCCTCGAATCTGTCTCGTCCACTGGTCTCAATTTCCATTACAATCAACCCATCATGAGCATCGTAGAAAAATTCGTCACCATGGACTACGGCCCCGCCCCGGAAGATCCCCGCGAAGCCTTGACCTGGCTCGACCATCATCACCGCCGTTTCTCTCATTTCATTAATGGCGCCTGGCATCCTCCGGTCGAAAACAAATTCTTCGACACCACCGATCCCTCCACCACCGAAAAATTAGCTGACATCGCGCAAGGCTCCGCGCGCGACATCGACGCCGCCGTAAAATCCGCCGGCGCCGCTCTTCCCGCCTGGCAATCTCTAACTCCCCACGCCCGTGCCCGCTATCTCTACGCGCTTGCCCGCCAAATCCAAAAACACTCTCGCCGCCTCGCCGTCCTCGAAACTCTCGACAACGGCAAGCCCATTCGCGAATCCCGCGACATCGACATCCCTCTAGTTGCCCGCCACTTCTACCACCACGCCGGCTGGGCCCAACTCCTCGCCCAGGAATTTCCCGGCCACGAAGCCTGCGGCGTAGTCGGCCAAATCATCCCCTGGAATTTTCCGTTGCTCATGCTCGCGTGGAAAATCGCTCCCGCACTCGCCACCGGCAACACAGTAGTCCTGAAGCCCGCCGAATTCACTCCGCTCACCGCGCTCGCCTTCGCCGAAATTTGCCAGGAGATCGATCTCCCCCCCGGCGTCGTCAACATCGTCACCGGCGACGGCTCCACCGGCGAAGCCCTCGTCGCCCATCCCGACGTCGACAAAATCGCTTTCACGGGCTCCACGGAAGTCGGACGCGCCATCCGCAAAGCCACCGCCTCCTCTCACAAAAAGCTCTCGCTCGAACTCGGCGGCAAATCTCCCTTCATCATTTTCGAAGACGCCGACCTCGACTCCGCCGTCGAAGGCCTCGTCGACGGCATCTGGTTCAACCAGGGTCAAGTCTGCTGCGCCGGCTCGCGCCTCCTGATGCAAGAAAGCATCGCCGAGCCGCTCATCGCCAAAATATGCGCTCGCATGAACACGCTCCGCGTCGGCCCGCCGCTCGACAAATCCATCGACATCGGCGCCATCATCGCCCGCGTCCAGCTCGACCGCATCCAGCGCCTCGTCGATCAAGGCGTTGCCGAAGGCGCCACCTGCTGGCAAGCCAACCATCCCATGCCCTCGCGCGGCCTCTATTTCCCACCCACTCTCCTCAGCAACGTCCATCCAACCAGCATCGTCGCTCAACAAGAAATCTTCGGCCCCGTTCTTGCCGCCATGACTTTCCGCACGCCCAGCGAAGCCGTCGAGCTAGCCAACAACACTGCCTACGGTCTCGCCGCCTGCGTCTGGTCCGAAAGCATCAACGTCTCGCTCCACATCGCCTCGCAAATCAAAGCCGGCGTCGTCTGGGTCAACTGCACCAATCTTTTCGACGCCAGTTGCGGTTTCGGCGGCTATCGCGAAAGCGGTTACGGCCGCGAAGGCGGCCGCGAAGGCCTCCTCGAGTATCTCGAACCCACCTGGTTCAAACAGGCGCCGCAACTTCACCCGCGTCCTCTTGCGATCGATCAACCGCCGCAGCAAATCCCCGAATCCTCCGCCGATTCCGCAGCCAATCCACCAATCGACCGCACCGTAAAACTTTTCATCGCCGGAAAACAGGCCCGCCCCGACTCCGGCTACAGCACCCCAGTCCGCGCCGCCGACGGCCGCCTCCTCGGCGAAGCCCCGCTAGGCAATCGCAAAGACATTCGCAACGCCGTCGAAGCCGCACGCAAAGCCACCGCCTGGCCCAAGTCCACCGCACACACCCGCGCCCAAGTCCTCTACTACCTCGCCGAAAATCTCAGCCAGCGCCGCGAAGAAATCGCGCAACGTCTTTCTGATGTAGTTGGTAAGCAACAAGCCGAAGCAGAAGTAAGCCTCAGCATCGAACGCATCTTCACCTACGCCGCCTGGGCCGACAAATACGAAGGCGCCATCCACAATCCGCCCTTCCGCAACGTCACCCTGGCGATGCAAGAGCCCATCGGCACCATCGGAATCCTCTGCCCCCAAGAAGCCCCGCTCCTGGGTTTCATCTCCACGGTCATGCCAGCCCTAGCCGTAGGCAACACAACAGTCGCCATCCCAAGCGAAATCTATCCACTCGTTACCGGCGATCTCTATTCCCTCTTCGAAACTTCCGATCTCCCCGCTGGCGCCGTAAACATAGTCACTGGCCGCCCCGCCGAACTCTTGAAGACTCTCGCCGAACACGACGACCTCGACGCCCTCTGGTGCTTCGCCGACTTCGCGACTTGCTCCACTGCAAAAGCTCTTTCCATCGGCAATCTCAAGCAAGTTTTCACCAACGAAGGCCGCTCCATCGACTGGTTCAACCCCGCCCCCTCCTCCGACCGCTTCTTCCTCCAACACGCCACCCAAATCAAAAACATCTGGGTCCCCTACGGCGAGTAGGTCGTAATTTATGGCCAGCCCCGCCAGCGTTTCCCTCGTGGTCGAAGACGACGAATTTCTGAAGCGCTCCGAACATGGAGCCATCTGGGGAACAGTGTATTTCCAGATCGGTGAGACTGTAACTTTTCCCGGCGCGGGCTGGACCGACCTTGTGGCAGCTTTCGTGGTGGCTTGGCTCGACGGATTGTCTCGCGTGGCGGAAGGAGCCGCACTGTGGAAGCGAATTCCATTCTTTGACGGACCCTGCGCCGTTGAGATAACAACGCTCCGTAATGGTCTCGTCGAGTTAAGATTCATTCACAAAGACAAGGTCGAAGCCTCCGCGACAGTCAAGCTTCGAGACTTGCTCGAAAACGCTCGATCGGTCGCCAAAGATTTGCTTTCCAAATGTCAGCAGAAGGGCTGGAACAACAACGACACAGAGGTTCTAACTAACCTCATCCACTTTCGAGGACTGAACTAGTCCGGGCAGCGGGCGCGGGGCGCACTCTTGGCATTTGGTTTTTCAAGGGTGCGGGTTTAGAAAACCCAACCTCATCCACATCCGCCGTACCATGCTAAACTGTGCCTAGAGATCATCCACATGAAGACGAAGCGCAAATTTACCGTGCTCATTGAGCAAGACGAAGACGGCTACTACGTCGCCACGGTCCCCGTATTGCGCGGCTGCCACACGCAGGCCAAAACTCTCGACACATTGATGAAGCGCGTACGCGAAGTGGTCCAACTCTGCCTCCAAGAAGACGATGGCAGCGGCGCTCCCCTCGAACTCATCGGCATCCAACAAATTTCCGTATGACGCGGCTTCCCCGCGCCAGGGGGAAGGAAGTCGTTCGAGCACTCGAACGGGCCGGCTTCTCGGTTGAACGGACCCGCGGCAGCCACGTTTTCCTCAAGCATCCGGACGGTAGAGTGACGAGCGTTCCCGTACACTCTCGCGAGACACTCGGACCCGGCCTGTTACGCGCCATTCTGCGAGACGTCGAAATGTCCGTTGATGAACTGATCGCGCTGCTGTGACCTACCCCTCTAAAGCAACCCGAGAAGAACAGACACTCTATGAAGAAAACGCGCTCTAGAAAAAAGCCCATCTCCGCAGAAACTATCGCCCGCCGCGCCGACAACGGCAAAGACGTCTCCCGCTTCTTCACCAACTCCGGCAAGTTGGCGAAACCCGCCCAGCGCGCGAACACGCCGAGTGAATCCATAGACAAACTAAAATTCTTAGAGCTTCTGCTGGCAACATTTCCCAAGCTTCGAGATGAGTGCGAGAGATATGGGGGCCTTCACCATCTTCAAATGATGAAATTTGCACTTTTCACTGCACGGGAATGCAAACTCGGCAATTTCGAAACCGTTACGAAATGTTTGCGGCTCGCCCACAAACTGCTTCATTGGGGTGACTCGGAAATCAATAACGCAGTCTACGTCTCTTATCTGGAAATCCTTCCGCTAAAAGGCGCCGTTCACGACCAGATAAGAATGGCGATGACCTCTGATTTGCGCCAAGCCTGGGACGATATCCTCGATTATTTATCCAAGGTCTCCAAAAAATAGCCTGGCGGGCCGGGCACCTTCTTCCCTCCACAAGTTCACCCACCGTTCAGAATCAGTTCACCTCCAAACTATTGGCAATCATTCCGTCCTCTCCCACTATCCCTATGCTGATTCCAGGAACTCAGCTTCGCAATGGAGGACCACATGGCAACCCTCGCGGTCGAACAACTGGAGCGCAGCCCACTCAGGCTGACCGACAAGCTTGAGCAGTTCCTGCTCACTCGCCCCGAGACGCCGTTCCTGGCCGTCGATCTCGATATCGTCGAATCCAAGTACCGCGACCTCCTCGAACACTTCCCCGCCGCCTCCATTCACTACGCCGTAAAAGCCAATCCCGCGCCGGAAATCGTCTCTCTCCTCGCTGGAATGCACGCCAACTTCGACGTCGCCAGCCGCTACGAAATCGATATGTGCCTCTCCCTCGGCATCGAGGCCAGCCGACTCTCCTACGGAAACACCATCAAGAAATCCACAGATATCGCCTATGCCTACAATTGCGGCGTCCTCCGCTACGCCTTCGATAGTGAAGCCGAGCTGCGCAAACTCGCCATCCACGCTCCCGAGTCCGCCGTCATGTGCCGCCTGCAAACTACCGGCGAAAACGCCGGCTGGCCCCTCTCCAAAAAATTCGGTTGCGACCTCGACATGGCCGGCGACCTTCTTCTCCTCGCGCGCGAACTCGGCCTCAACCCTATCGGCGTCTCTTTCCACGTCGGTTCGCAACAAATGGATCCCACGCAGTGGCGCAAACCGCTTCTCGAAACGTCAAAACTCTTCCGCCTTCTCGAACGCGAAGGCCTCTTCCTCGACACAGTGAATTTGGGCGGCGGTTTTCCCGTTCGCTATGACCGCAAAGTTCCTAATCTCAATGCGTATGCCGACGCCATCGGCCTCGCTCTACACCACGCATTCGGCAACTCGCGTCCCAACATCATGCTCGAACCAGGCCGCTTCCTCGTCGCCGAAGCCGGCGTCGTCCAGAGCGAAGTCGTCCTCGTTTCGCAAAAATCCCGTCTCGAAGAAACCCGATGGGTCTATCTCGACATCGGCAAGTTCGGCGGCCTGGCCGAATCCTTCGACGAAAGCATCAAATACCGCCTACGCACCGCCCGCACGGGCATCCCGGGCCCGGTCATCCTCGCCGGTCCGGCCTGCGACAGCGCGGACATCTTCTATGAAAAGTCCGGCTACGAACTCTCGATGGATCTCGCCTGCGGTGATCGAGTCGAAATTCTCAGTACGGGCGCTTACACCAACAGCTACGCCTCCACTCTCAAAGGATTTCCGCCGCTTAAAACGTACTGTTTGTAGACGGCGATCAGAACCAAGCTTTTCTGAAATTGGTTAATGCCCGGAACTGGAGGAAGACTGCACCGCAGGCGCTGCCGCCGGAGCCGCATCCTTGATCAAGATCGGCCACCGAGGAAACGCAAAGTTCCCCGCGACATCATCAATCACATTCACCTGGCAAACATAAAGCCCCGGCTTCAGCGACTGCAGCGGCAAATCGATCTGAAACACCACCGCCTTGCGGTCCGGCGCCGTAACTTCCGTGGCTGCCACTTGCTTCGACTCGTAAACTTTCACGTTGCCCTGCAAAAACTCAATGCTGGTCAACACGTGAATCGACTCTTTGGAGTGCGGCAGCTCTGCTGCCGCTTTCGCCGGGGCGGCCTCGGCAGCGCTTCCTGACGGCGGCGCAGCCGCAGGCACCGCGACTGGAGCGACGGCAACCTTGCCCTTCGCCGCATCATAAATCTCGTACTGCAAATACAAATGCTGGTCCCGCGTAAACACATGCGTCACATTCGGCACCAGTTGCGTCTGATCCTGAATCAGCGGATTCGCACCCTTCTTCTTCGGCGCGTTCGTCACCGGCGCTCGCAAACTGCTCAGCACCACCGAACTCATCCGCAGCGGCGCCTTGCGCAAATCCGGCACTTGCACGTCCGTCTCGAACGAGCCCATGCGCCCTGTCTGATTTTCGCGCACGATAAACTTCAAATGATAGTTTCCCGGAGCAAGCACAAAACCCGTGTTGTACTGCACATTTTTTCGCCGCACCTGCTGCGCGCTGTCCACCGCCAGCTTCACCGTGTCGCGCAATTGTCCGACTGGCACGCGGCCTTTCTCGCCGATCCGTACTTCGCCAATGATGTCGATCGTCGCGTTGTCTTTGTCCTTTTCCGAAACGAACGGAATCTGCGATCCAGGCACTACGAGGGAAACCGCCAAATAATAGTGCGAATCATCCTGACGGAAATACGCGGTGCCCGCATACAGCGGTACATCCGTCTGCGGCAACTCCGCTGCAAGTTCATCCTCGAGCTGCGCTTCGCGATCCGCGCGATTCAAATGCTGGTAGTCTCTGCCGGCGTAGTAGCCCGGACGGAATTCCAGCTTCACATCGGCTCGGCTCACAACCACTTTGAGCCTGCGATAGTGTCCGTCCTTCAGCGGATTCGTGCTCGTGAATCCAAGTACGTAGTAGGCGGAGCTGTCTTTCTGCACCTGCGTAAATACGCCGCCGAAATCGTTTGTATCGAAGAACGCTTTTCCGCCGGTGTCCGCGGCCAGTGTCGAAAGCGTCTCTTGCGACGCGGCATTGCCGCTGAGGTCGTTCAAAACCGCGTTGCCGTTATACGCGGACTGCCCGTGCAAACTTGCGTTTTGCGCTTCGCCACCCGGCGGAAACGCCTGCAGCCCGCGCACATCCACGGGATAAATCGAAACGTTGTTTTTTACCGCGGCCGCCGTCGCCGCTCTTAGCGCCGACTGGTTATCCGTCCCGGTCTGGCTGATTCCATTGCTGAAATAAATTAGTGACTTCTTTTGCGTAATTTTCCCGAGCGCCTGCATCGTGGACTGTAACGCAAGCAGTTTCCAGTCCGCGCTGAACGTGTTGTAGTCCGTATCGTCGGGCGTGAACGACCCGCCGGTTTCCGCTGTCCCCTCTGCGCTCCCGGTATCTCCCGCGGCGAATCCTTGCCCCGAGCCGGAGGAGTACGAACTCAGAACGGAAAGTATCTTCGGTTTGTCGGCCGTAAAATCGAGATCGACGCGCATGTTCGTCGAAAGCGAAACCAGCGCCACAATGTCCGCCGGCTGCATCTGCGCATTGATATATTTTTTCGCCGCGTCCACGCAGCGGTCGATCTGGTCCGGCTCCATCGCGGAAAAATCAAAATACAAGACGATCACTCGTCGGTCTCGCGCATTCATCGCCGGCGCGTCGCTCTTCTTCAGTACGCCGGCAGGTCCCGCCGCAGCGGCCGCTTCTCCGGTAACCGTTTTTTCCGCCGCCCCGGCCGTCTCGAGCTGATCCACATTTTCAAAATCAAACGTCGAAATGTCTTGCTTCTTTCCGTCCTCAAACAAAGTGAAATCTTCTTTCTTCAAATCGCGGACAAGATTTCCCTTCTTGTCCCGCACCACGACGTTCGCGAGCACCAACTCGGAAGTAACGCGGATCTCAGATTTTGGCGGCTGTGCCTGCGCGCCCGCTGACGGTTGAGGCTGCGGCTGCTGAGCGAACGAAGGAGCACCGAATTGCAGCAGCAGGCCTGCGCAGGCAATGGCCGCTATTCTTCGCGATGTATCACCCATAACTCTCGGCCTCAAAAGCGGAACCTCGCCTGCACCGTCACGCGCCGCATGTTTCCCGCGCCAGTCACTTCGCCAAACGTGGTCGAGTTCACCGTGGTCCCCAGCGAACTGAAGTTCACATAGTTAAAGACATTGTTCGCCGTGATCCGCAAATCGAGCGAGCGGTACTCCTTGATCGTGATCGTTTTGTTCAGTGACATATCCAAAACGACTTGCCCAGGCCCTTCCAAAATATTGCGCCCTGCGTCGCCGAATGTGGTGTCGCTTGCATTCACGCACGTCGGGGTTGCATTGCTCGCCGTCGTTTCCGGCTGGCAAAACGCCGCCGTGTTGAACCACTCCTTTGTAGTGGGGTCGCTGATGTGCACTGATTCGCCTGGAACCACGTTCGCGCGCAGCGATCCGCTCACGCCGCGCTGAATATCCACTTCTCCTCCGAGCACGCGCACCGTAAACGGCAACCCGCTGGCTACGGTAAAATCCCCGCTGTACTGCCAGCCCGCGAGAATGTGCGAAATGAATCCTTTCTGCAAAAATCTCCGGTTTTCGCCGAAGGGCAAGTCGTAAATCCAATTTCCCGTGAATTTATGGCGCTGGTCGAAACTCGAAAGGCCTCTGTCCGCCGCAATGTCGAACGGATTCTGCGCCACGACGACGCCCCCGCCGCCAATCGAGGAAGCATCGTCAATCGACTTCGAATAAATATAGGTTGCGCCAAGCCCGATTCCCTTTGCCAGCCGCTTGCGAAAACGAATCGAGCCCGAATGAAACACAGAGTTTCCCGCAGAAGACTCGTACGTGAAAGGCTGCGAGCCCCCTGGAATCAAAATGGCGCGCTCTGTATCCAGCCGGGTTCCTTTCGATCCGTTGTAATCGATATTCATCAAAAGACCGCCGCCCAAATCACGCTGGATATCCACATTCCAGAGCTGGACGTACGCGAGCCTGTAATTCGGATCGATGGCAAAGTTATTCGTGACTGTGCCCGGCGCGAGACTCGGAAAAGCGTTCGCTAGATTCAGAAAACTTGAAGTGGTGGCTGCATTCGTGGCCGTTTCCGCAAACGGCGGCTGAAACGCAAAATTTTGCACCACCACCGAGTACTGCGCGAGATTGTAGTTCACACCATAGCCCGCGCGCACCACTGTCAATTTCGCCGGCTTCCAGGCGAGCCCGATGCGCGGTGCATAGTTGTTGCGATCCGGATGAATCAGCGAAGCCGGGAAAACACCGTTATAGGGCCCGGTCTGCCCGGGTTCCACAGGCACGGCAGGCCCGGTCGTAAAGCCGGGCGCCACATCCAGATTCACAATGTGATTGTCCGCTTCCGTAAAAGGGCCCTGATATTCGTAGCGCAGACCGAAGAGAACCGTCAGGTTCGCGCGGATGCGCCAGTCGTCCTGCGCGAAAAAATCGTAGGAGTTCGCGCGAAAATTGTAGGCGTCCGTCCCAAACTGCACGCTGCTTTGCTGGGGCAAGCCCAAAAGAAAATCGGCAAAGTCGCTGCCGGTTCCCTGCTGTTGCAGGCCGCCAACGTAAAGCGAGGTGGCAAATCCCGTAAACGTAAATGAGCCTTCCGCGTTTCGCGCCGCGCGAAAGCTTTGCAGAATGCGGCGATAGTCGGCGCCAAAACGCATGTTGTGCTTTCCGTGATTCCAGATGACGGTATCGGAGATCGTGTAGGTCTGATCGAGTTCGCGGCGCGGCGCCGTGTCGTTCAGGCCGGAGAAGGAGGTGAAGTTGATTCCCGGAATGCCCCAATCAAATGGATTCGTCGAGACGCCGCCGATCTGCGCCAAAGACGCAACATCGGTGACGTTGGAAAACAAATTCGTGGTCGAAACATGATTGTGGTTGTAGGTAAAGCGCAGATTATTGGTGGCGCGGCCTTTGCCGTAAACCCATCCCGCATTGGCGTTCAAGCCTTGCGTACCCGTTCCGCCATTCAATGAAGGAAACGCTCCGACAATATCCGTCGTCGTTTTCGTCCAGCTCAAACCCATATTCAAATTGTTCTGCGACCTTCGCCGCCCACCACCGCCTCCGGCCCCGCGTCCTTCTCCGCCGGGCGTGCGATTTCCCTGGGCCGGTACGGGACCAAAATTGTGGATGAGCCGCAGGTTCACGGAGTTGGAGTTGCTCTCCGAAGAAGTCACTTCATGAAAGTTCTGCGTCGTGCCCGGCAAATTCGGCAGCGGAATGTACTGCAAAAGCGCTTGCGCTTGCGGCGTGATCAGAGTTGGGTCAATTTCATTCAGCACTCCGTTGAAATTGAACTGCTGCCCGTTCGCCGGGTTGTAAATTGGGGTGGTCATCGCGGAGAGATCCCCTCCGCGCTCGGGCTTAGTCGGCACTGTGGACAGCACGTCGGATGGCGAACTCCCCCGCGTTCCGCTCCACCCTCCAAAGAAAAATGTCTTTCCACCGCCGTTGTAAATCTTCGGAATATTCAGCGGGCCGCCAACATACGCCCCAAAACGGAGTTGATTGTAGTCCGCCCGGGGCAGCGGGCTTCCACTCAGCGAAAATGGCCGGGCGTCGAGCGCGGAAGTGTCGTCATAAAAATACATATTGCCGTGCGGTTGATTCACGTTGAACCCGCGGCCCAACCGCCCAAACGCAATCGGCCCTCCGCCACCCGGAGCACCTCCGCCAAACCCGCCGCCACCTCCGCCTGGGCCGCCCTGGCCACCGAATCCAAGCTGCTGCGCGCGGTCGCGGAATTCCTGAATACGATCCTGGAGATCGCTTTCGCTGCCGCCACCAAAATCCTGGGTGCGGCCTTGCACGCCGCTGATGCTCACCGACTCCGTGGGTGCGTCGGCGCCCGCGCCATTCAAAGGCAAGCCAGACAAATCGCTGCCGCCGGCGTTTTGTCCCGCGCCGGTTGCCAAACCAGAATTTCCTGCCCCGAGCGCCGCATCGCTGGAATCGAGCGCCAGCGATTGAAAGCCGCGCCCGGCGCCCGTCGCAGCGGCGGCGCGCTGGTTGTTCTCTTCCTGCTGACGCGACGCCAGGATCAATTGCAAGTCGGCTTTGCCGGCGGGATTTTCGGGATTCAGTACAACTTCTTGCGTGAGGACGGCAAATCCCATGAACTCGGCGCGCAACACATATCGTCCGCGGGGCAATCCTGTCAGAGCAAAAGTCCCATCGGAATTGGTTGCCGTCGCGTACTTCTTTCCTGTCAGAGTGTTCGAAGCGGTCAGCGCAACGCCAGGTAGCGGGCTCTTGCCGCTATGAACGCTCCCAGTAATCTGATAGGCGGCGAGAGCAGCTACCTGCGCCGCAGGGGAAACTTCCTGCGCGCACAAACTCGAAATCACGAGAGCGGATAGCCCGAGGAAAAGAAAAGTCCGAACAAAAAATCTCAATGTGGCGGCTCCGGCGGTTTCTGCGGCTGAGAATTATCCTTCGGAGGATTCGCAGGCGGCGCTCCAGCGCCCATGCCCAATTCCTGCATGCGCTTCCACTGTTCCGGTCCGATGACCATCACGGATTTTGGCTGAAACACATTGTTCACCATTCCGCCGCGCACCATGATGTGATCGCCGGCCTGAATGTCCGCCATCGTGACGCTGTCGCGCCCTTTGCGGAGCGAGGTTTCCTCATTCAACTCGACGGTTTGCGTGACGTTATCCGGCCGGAGAATCGTCAGCTTGGGGGCGTCCACCAATTTCACTTCTCCAAAAATGTAATCCTGGCCAAGCACGCCTGCCGGACGCATTCCTCCGCCGGCCCCGCCTCCCGGACCGCGCCCACCGTTTCCCTGCCCGCCACCAAAGCCTCCGGCGCGCGCTCCAAGAACTTCCGCAGTCCAACTGTGATCGGGATTTTCTTCGCCGCGTACAAACACGACATCGCCAACTCTAAAATCGCTCAGCTTGGCAGCCTCCCCGTCTTTGCGGAACTGCGTGCTGCCGCCAATCTTGACGGTCACTGTGGCTCCCGTTGTCTGCGTGATCTCGACGGACTGATCATGCACCGCGGTCAATTTGCCGAACAGACCCGGGCGCCTGTCGCCGCCGCGTCCTGGAGCTTGTGCTGAGCCCGCGCCTTGTGTCGCGGGCGGATTCTGCGCGGGCGGAGCCTCCTGCGGTGAGCGCGCGGCCACCTCAATCGTCGCGGAGAGCAAACAAAACATTAAGCCAATTAAGAATTCTAAGATCGCTTTCATATAAACCCGCCTTTACGACGCCTTCAGTAAATGTACGCCCCGCCGCTAGGAAATGTCTTCTATCTCATTCCGCGTATGGAAGCTTAGACGACTGCTGAGGCCATTCTAGTTTCCTGCCTATTTCTACGTATGGCAGTCTCTTTAAATTCCGTTCTTTCACGAACTTAGTTCCCGCTGGAGGGAGGAAAGCGAAAAGAAGACCTTCACGGCGAACATGAATGGCTCGTAAATGGAACAGGCCAGGGGAGCTTCTTCCCTGGCCTGTTCGAATGCTGACCGTCCGCCGACGGCAACGTTTATTTCGTTTTGTAGGTGAATGTGATTTTCGTCTCTTCATCCAAAACGAGCGGGCGGATAAAGCTGTAAGAGTTGCCCGCGCGGGGAACGTCAACGCGGACGGGGAGGATGCCCGAGACGCGCCGCTGCAGATCGTAAACGTTCGAAGAAGCGGAGTTGGAAAGCTGGGCCTTGTCCTTCTTCAAGTCGCGCTCGATGTTCCGCGATTCCTTACCCTGATCCTCGCTGCGCACCTCGATGGATTCCGCCGTGGCCCCAATCTGCAGCGAGAAACTGACGGAAGACGGGTAGTTCGTGTTGTACTCGACCTCGCGAACTGTACTCTTGAAGCCCTGCTTAGTGGCCATCACTCGAACTCGCCCGGACGGCAGGCCTCCGACGAACCAACGGCCGGAAGCATCGGTTGCTGCAGTGCGCTGGGCGCCCGTGTCCACTTGTATCACGTTCACCTGCGCGCCAGCGACGACCGCACCGCTCGGGTCAATGATGTAGCCGCCGATTTGGCCCGGAAGGAGTTGCAGGGGCGCAAAAAGGCCGCCCACTCCGCCGCCCACGCCTGCCTGGAACCAGCGAGTCGCAGCCCCGGCGCTCTCAAGTCCTTGAGACGATACCGGCAAAAGGTTCGCGGCCAAAGCGTCGCCGCCAAAATCCTTGACCTTGTACTGCTCAGGGAGAAATACCTCCCATTGCAGAACGGTGATGGGAATATCCATTTTCGGCAATGAAATTTCCGAGCCGCCTTTTTTTGCAAAAGGAGCGCCGGAGTGCATAAACACGAAAGAAACTTCGTACGAATCGGTGGGACGGAAGCCGGGGCGCAAGAGCGGGACGCGCTGGCCATCGGCGCCTTCGACGGGCTTGACCTTTTCGCCGGCCACTTCCACGGACACAATGTTCGCGTCCTTGGGCAAATCCACTTTCAGAAATGGCTGGACTTGATTCTTGATCGTCAATTTCACTTCGGTCAGCGAGCGGCCTTCCGTGGTCACAAGCGTCGTGACCACGGCGCGTTCGGCAATCGCGGCGAGCACGCTGCTGTCGGGAAAGCGGGTCCATTCCAGCGCGAGACTCGGATTTTCCGTTGGCTGGCGGTGATACCGAAACGCGGCTTGCAAGGGAGAGCGCGCGAGCGAGCGCAGATACGGATTGGTTTCCTTGATGTCCATGCGCTTGAGGCTTCCGCCTTCGGTCGCGGTCAGTTCCATGGTGCCGACGCCTTCGACGAGGACTTCGCCTGTTTCGCGCTGCGAGTTCTTTATGGTGAGGAAAGGCACATCGGCTTTCGTTATGCCGACGGCTTTCTCCATCGAGATCAGAAACTGGTGCGTGCGCTGCGTGGGTGCGTTCACTTTCAATCTCAAAACGCCTGACTGTACATCGCTCGAATCGACGGAGGCCCCAGACGTTCCCGTGACTTCGTAGCCCGCGGGAACTTCCAGTTCGAATTGCGTGGGATCTCCCTGAATCACATTGATGTCGGCGAGGACGGCGAGGCGGATGTCCGCTTCGCTGACGGACACGAGCGTTTTTATGTTGGAGAGAAAGCGGACTTCCCGTGGTGCGACCGGCGTGATGACTTCTCGAGTGGCCCACCAGATATTGGCCAGCTGTCCGGGGACAAGCGTGGCCTCGATCGTCGTGACGCCGTTGGCGGAGGAGCGGTTGGTAATCAATCCCGGCGAGAGCTTTACGTTGGTGTGATCGCCGGGGACTTCGAGCGTGAGGCGCACACTTCCCGCCGAAGGCACCGGCAACTGGAACGAAGCGCGGCCCGTTTCAATGTTTAAAGGCAAGCCGGCGTCGAGAACGACAGTAAACTCCGCGGGCCCGGCCAGGATCGCGGTTTGCGTGCCGCCTTCTTGTTCGAGAGGAAGAACGAGGCCTTCTTGTCGCGCATCGAGAATGGTCATTCCCGAGGTAATCGCGACTTTCGTTTCGCCCTTGTTGAAGGTTTCGCCCTGCAACTGAACGGCGCCCGTCACCATTTCGCTGGCAACGCGCAGTTTCAGATCGCCGCGTTTGATGGTGTACGGAAGCGGAGCGGATTCCACGCGCCGCGGGGATTTGTTCGCCAGTTCGAGCAAGCGGTTGTACTCCTCGAGAGGCAGCGTCACATTTCCTGCCTGAGGAACGGGAGGAACAACTTTGTCTTGTGCAAATGTAGGAACGGCCATCAGGAATGCAACTGCCAGGAAGAACCTTTTCATCGCCCACCTGCCTTTTTCTCGCGCTGATAGTCCAGATCGGTGCTGGGAGATTGGTTCTCTCCTGTGAGTTCGGAAACGAGATAGAGAGAGGGACCGAGGGCCGCAAAGGAAACTTTGATGGGAAGAATTCCAGAGGCTTTTCCACCTTGTAGGGCCATGCGGAAATTGTCGACGAGCGTTTGCGGATTGGGTTGATTCGCTTCCATCACGGCTCTACCCTCGACCTTGAATTCATTCACCGTGGTGGAAGCGCTGACCCCGGGGGCCATTGCCATAGTGGCGGCGGGCATTGGCTGCGGCGGAGCTGCCGGTGGTGGAGGATTCAGAGCTGCAGAGATCGGCTCCGCATACGTTTCGGTGCGGAAAGATCCGGGTTCGGGCGACACTTTGAAGAGCGGCGGATGGTAGACGAGCAAGCCCGTGCGCGACACGGGCAAGTCTAGCGCGGGCAGCGCGAGTTTAAATTGTCCTTTATCGTTCCACGCGGTGCCTTTGCTGATGTAGACGAGCTCGACCGCGAACTCCGGCGAGTCTTCGCCAGCGTGCGCTTTTTCGAGCGGGAGCAACACGCTGCCGTCGGGCGATTGGCCGGGACGGATGGGCTTGCCTGCAAGCGAGGCGCTCCAGAGAGTTGCGCCTTGCGGGAGCGTGATCTTCAGAAAATTGCGCTGGTTGTTGCGGACAGCGTAGCGCGCTTGCACGAGCAGCTTGCCTTCGTTGGTGATGAGCACGTTGTAACGCGCTTCGGCAACGTTGGCCATGAGCACGGCTTGCGGCGTGTAGCGCGCAACGTTTACGGTGAGCGACCTTGTGGTCTTGGCATCGCCGGAACGGAAACGGAACGCCGAGAGCGAAGTGGATTGGCGGCTGGAAACAATTTCGGCAAGGTCGGTGGCGTCGGCATTTTCCAGGCCTTCGGTTTTGAACTTGTTGATTTCGCCAGCGCCGAGGACTTCCACAGCTACGCCTCCGGTATCGCGTTCGGTGTTCAGAAGGCGAAGCAGCGGAATATCGATCTGACCGTCGCGCGGGCTGCGCGTTTCTCCACTGACGATAAATTTGGCGTTTTGCTCGACAGGCTCGAGAAACGTCACCACGAGCTGGCCGTCTTTCATCTCCCAGTCCGCGACCGTCGCGCCGGAGACCTGATTGATCGTTACTTTTTCCGGGAGCGCGATGCGGACTTCGCGCGCGGCGCCTTGCGTTACTTCGACGTTGACCTCGGCGACGATGGTGGTGGTGTCTTCGCCGAGGCCGGTCAATTCGGTGAGCGAGCCGCGCAGGCGCAAAGCTTGCGTGCTGCGGTGATCTTCCGTTTTGCGCTTCCAGGTGAAAGTAAGCGGCTCGTTGCCGCGGGCGTAGGCTATCCATTTGCTTTCGGCGCCGGGCTCGGATTTTTCCGCCAGGAGGCCGCCGGCAAGCTTGATGTCCACACCTTGACGAGGAAGTCGTACTGTGGCGCGCGTTACGCCGGAGCCTGTCGAAGGCAGCGAGATGCTTTCTTCACCGGCAGTGGAAACGACGGGCAGAGCGATATCGAGTTGCAGCACGGCGCGGCCGGGACGAGAGAGAAGCGCGGAAAGTTGGTTGGTGCCTTTTCCCGTGGGACCGGGGACAAGCGAAACAAGTTTGCCATCGAGTTTGGCTTCGCGAACGAGAAGCCCCGGAGGGATCGGCACGCGTACCCAGCCGTCTTTGAGTACATCGACGGTGAGACTGGCGCGGCCTGCCGCGAGATCGCCGTCGATGTGCAAGTCGTAATCGACGCGCGTAAGCGTGGCGTCGACCGGCGGGCCTTCCGGTTCGCGCTCGGGCGGATAGGCTTTTGCGTGCAGCGTTCGGTAGTCGCTGATGGAGATTACCACCCACCCCGGAGCATGCGAAGCGGTTTGCGCGAGAGCACTGCGCGCGCAAAGCAACAGCGCTACGCAAAGAAAAATCAAGCACTGCAAGTGGTTACGATTGTCGTGCGCGAGGGAAATGGACGTGCGTGAGCTGGTCATTTTCGACACCTCTAGCTTTGTGAAATTGCCTCGGCTCTTGCTGATTGCAACCCGGGGAATGGAGGACCACTTCAAGAGTAATAGGCGCGTCCCTCGGCGGACAGCGTTCTCACTCTCGTTTGTTACCTCATTAGAGTTAGCATTCTGGACACCGGGTTGCTTGCGGTGACGTGGTTAGAACGAATTTTTTGCGGCGCCTTGCAGAAATTTATTGAGCGGTTGTTTTTGTAGAGTGCCGGTGCAAATCGGGCCTTAGCGCGCTTTCTGGCGACGACTTTCCCCAGCCGCGCTATAATTCGGCTGTTCCGGCCAGATGCCCAGGCCGATGCTACGCAGGCGCGAAACCCGGAAAGCGGAGTATCGGTCTAAGGTAAGGAGGCGCTATGAACACGTTGGAAGCTCTTGAACCCAGGACCATCAGGACTATTGGGCGGCGATCGTTTCTGCGCGTAAGCGCGATTGCGGGAGGCGGCATGCTTCTCGCGGCATACGTCGAGCCTGTTGAGAAGACGCTTGCGCAGGCGCCTGCCGGTCCGCCGCAGGCAGTGCTGACTCCCAATGCCTTCATTCGGATTTCTCCGGAAGGCATCGTGACCATCACGGCCAAGAACCCGGAAGTTGGACAGGGGATTCGGACGATGCTGCCAATGTTGATCGCGGAAGAGCTCGATGTGGATTGGGAGGATGTGCGGATCGAACAGGGGGACGTGAACTTCGCGAAGTACGGCTTGCAGGTTGCCGGCGGCAGCACGGCGACGCCGAACAATTGGATTCCCATGCGGCAAGTAGGCGCGGCGGGGAGGCAGTTGCTGGTGACGGCGGCGGCGCAGACTTGGTCGGTTCCGGAAACGGAATGCACGACGGCTTCGGGACGTGTGATGCACGCGGCATCGAAGCGCTCGGTTGGTTACGGCGAGATTGCTGTGAAGGCCGCGGAGTTGCCAGCGCCGGACTTGGCCAGCGTGAAGCTGAAAGACCCCAAAGACTTCAAGATTATTGGTAAATCGACCCCCAGCGTGGACAACCAAGCCATCGTTCGCGGCAAGCCGCTTTACGGCATCGATTTCCGGCTGCCCGGAATGTTGTGGGGCGTGTTTGCAAAGTGTCCCGTTTTCGCCGGAAGAGTGGTCAGCGCGAATCTGGATGTGATCAAGGCGATTCCCGGCGTGCGCCACGCGTTTATCGTCGAAGGCGGCTCGGATTTGACCGGGCTGCTTTGCGGTGTGGCGATTGTTGCGGACAACTGGTGGATTGCGAAGACGGCGCGCGAAAAATTGGACGTGAAGTGGGACGAGGGACCGACAGCGCAACAAAGCAGCGAAGGATTCGCAAGCAAAGCTGTCGAACTTTCCAAACAGAAACCGGCGCGCTCGTTGCGCACGGACGGCGACGCGGATGCCACATTACAATCCGCCGCGAAAACCGCCGAAGGCGCTTACTTTTATCCCTTCCTCGCGCACGCGCCGCTGGAGCCGCAGAATTGCACGGCGCGCTTCACAGACGGCAAGCTCGAAATGTGGGTTCCCAGCCAGACGCCTCAACGCGGCTTGACGCAAGTTGCGAAAACTCTGGGCATCGCGGAAAGCGACGTGACGATTCACTTGCCGCGCATGGGCGGCGGCTTCGGCCGACGCCTGACCAACGACTACATGATCGAAGGCGCGTGGATCGCTAAGCAACTTGGCGGCACGCCGGTCAAACTGCTGTGGTCGCGAGAAGACGACATGCACCACGATTTTTATCGTCCCGCTGGATTTCATTTCTTGAAGGGCGGCGTCGATTCTTCCGGCAAGCTCGTCGCCTGGCGCAATCATTTTGTGAGCTTTGGCGAAGGCGAGCGATTCGCGCCCAGCGCGCAGATTTCTGCCGACGAATTCCCTGCCCGCTTCATCTCGAATTTTGCCACGCATACATCCGTGATGGCGCTTGGGGTTCCCACGGGCGCTATGCGGGCTCCAGGAAGCAACGGCATCGCGTTCGTGATGCAATCTTTTATTGATGAACTGGCTCACGCCGCGGGCGCCGATCCCGTCAAGTTCCGCCTGGCGCTGCTCAACGCGCCTGCACTCGATGGCGCGCCGCCCGCTGCAGGCGGCCAGCCGACTCCGCCGGCCTTTTTATTCAATGCGCAACGGATGAAGGGCGTGCTCGAACTCGTCGCCGAAAAATCCAGCTGGAGCTCGCGCAAGCTGCCGCACGACACCGGTATGGGCGTTGCGTTCCACTTCAGCCATCGCGGTTATTTCGCGGAAGTGGCGGAAGTTCGCGTCAGCAAGGACAACGGTCTCAAGGTAAACAAAGTTTGGGTCGCTGGCGATGTTGGCAGTCAAATTATCAATCCCACCAGCGCCCTCAACGAAGTGCAAGGCTCGGTGATCGAAGGGCTCAGCCATTTGATGGGCTACGAAATCACCATCGAGCGCGGCCGCGCCATGCAAAATAATTTCCACGAATATCCGCCCCTGCGCATGAACCAGGTGCCACCGGAAATCGAGGTTCATTTCCTTACGACGGACAATCCTCCGACGGGTCTGGGCGAGCCAGCGCTTCCGCCAATTCTGCCCGCGGTTTGCAACGCGATTTTCGCCGTCACCGGAAAGCGCATCCGCACGCTCCCGCTTGCCAAGCAAGGCTACAAGTGGGCGTAGATAGGACACTGTTATGAGCATCGAACAGCAATTCCTAGAAAAACTACTCGCGAACTCCCTCCAGAGAAACAAAACGAAGTTCTCAATTTCGTCGATTCTTTGCGAAATGACGCAGGTTCAAAAGTGCCACGTCGCAGCCTCCGAGGACTGTGGGGCGACCTGAACATTCAGATTACTGAAGAGGACATCGCAGAGGCCCGCCGCGAAATGTGGGGCCATTCCGATCGAGATATAATTTAAGATTACCCTCCCCAAAGTTGCACGAAAGCGCGCAGGCGTGCAAAAATCCCAGCATGCAAAAAACACAATTCTGGCTTGCTTCCAAAATCCTGGCACTGGTGTTTCTCTGCGCCGCTTCGGCGAACGCCCAAACCACCCGCCCCGACTCTGAGAAGCAGCTCGCGCGCGACATTTACAAACAATTTATCGAAGTCCAATCCGGCTTCACGACCGGCGCGACAACTCCCGTCGTCGACATCGCTGTGGCGCGCCTGAAGGCCGCAGGATTTGCCGACGCCGACATTTTCACCGGCGGGGCCATCCCTAAAAAGGGCAACCTCGTCGTTCGCTATCACGGCATGGGCTCACGCAAGCCAATTCTCCTGCTCGCGCACATCGACGTCGTCGAAGCCAAGCGCGAAGACTGGAGCACGGATCCGTTTCAATTCCTCGAGAAGGACGGCTTTTTCTACGGGCGCGGCACCGGCGACGACAAAGCTCAAGCTGCGGTCTGGATCGCCAACCTTATCCAATATAAGAAGGAAGGCTTCAAGCCCGATCGCGACATCATTGTCGCGCTCACTGCCGATGAAGAAGGCGGCGGTCCGTACAATGGCGTCGATTGGCTGCTCAAAAATCACCGCGATCTGATCGACGCAGAACTCGCATTGAATGAAGGCGGCTGGGGCGAAGAATCCAAAGGCAAGAAAATCTCGAATGACTTGCAGGTCAGCGAAAAATACGTCCTCAATTTCCGCTTCGAGGTGCGCAACAAGGGCGGCCACAGCTCGATGCCCGTGCACGACAACGCCATCTACCACCTCGCGGGCGCCTTGTCGCGTCTCGGCGACTTCGGATTCCCGCTGAAAACCAACGAAGTGACCGCGGCGTACTTCCTGCAGATGTCAAAAATCGAGAGCGGCCCGATAAAAGAAGACCTCGCCAAAATTGCCGCTGGCTCGCAGGAAGCAATGGAAAAGGTCGCCGCCGCGTCTCCCGCATGGAATTCCACTTTGCGCACGACTTGCGTCGCCACCATGCTCGAAGGCGGCCACGCGATCAACGCGCTGCCACAGCTCGCCGCCGCAACCGTGAATTGCCGCGTGCTTCCGGAAGATTCTCCCGAATACGTTCTCAGCACGCTACAAAAAGTCGTCGCCGACGATCAGGTCAGCGTCGCGCAACTCAGCAGCTTCGGCAAAGCAGCTGGTTCGCCGATGCGTCCTGACGTGCTGAAAGCCGTCACCGACATCACGGCGAGCATGTGGCCCGGCGTGCCAACCGTTCCCATCATGGTCATGGGCGCAACCGACGGCCGCTATCTCCGCTCGCAAGGCATTCCTTGTTACGGCGTGCAAGGCTTTTTCATGGACCGCGACGACATTCGCTTCCACGGCCGCGATGAGCGCCTGGGCGTCCAATCGTTCTACGAAGGCCAGGCTTTTCTGTACGAACTCGTCAAACGCCTCTCAACGCCCACCAAGTAAAATTGGTTCGAAGCAAATTCGCCGCCGCGAAACGCAAGATCCGCGTCACGCGCTCCGGCGCAACTGCACAATCAAATTGTGCACGCTGCGGGCCAGGTCCGCCACTTCCCCGCGCCCCTCGATTTCCAACTCGATCGCGCCGCCCCCCTGCGCCGCGTGGTCCACGGCTTCTCGCAAGCTGATCAGCGGCTTCACCACTTGTCGCGGCGAAATAAAACTCACCCACACGCTGAACACAAATG
>Ga0210403_10001476_pt1 | contig 22254 bp, 24 predicted proteins | sample IncBWC19MmetaG_FD_150863 | JGI IMG/M metagenome (GOLD analysis project Ga0210403, IMG submission 150863) | Forest soil microbial communities from Barre Woods Harvard Forest LTER site, Petersham, Massachusetts, United States - Inc-BW-C-19-M | ecosystem: Environmental > Terrestrial > Soil >... | reverse complement strand
TTGCTGTTCGTCCGAGGCTTGTCTTATGACGCTGTCGAAGATCTGTGCAATCGCCACGATGCAGCGATCGCCATCGTCAATCCCGGCGACGCCTTCGTTCTCGGCGGCCCCGGTGTAGCGCTGGACATCATAGCTGATGTCGCAAAAAGGATGGGCGCCGCACGCGCCGTTCGGTTAGCGGTGAACGTGGCCTCTCACACCCCGCGCCTGGCTGCGGCCTCGTCGGAGTTCCGCAAAATTTTAGACCAAACTCCGACGAAACTTGCGCCGGACCCGAATGTGCGTCTCTTTAGCGGGATCGATGGTTCTCCTGTTGTCAACATCTCAGCCGGCTTGAACAAGCTGGCCAAACAGATCTCCCACACGGTCCAGTGGGCGCACTGCCTGGAAGGCTGCGTGGAAGCAGGAGCGAGCGTTTTCTTCGAACTCGGCCCTGGCCGGACACTCAACGAAATGGCCGCCGGCGCTTATCCCGATATCTCGGCTCGTAGCCTGGAAGACTTCAGAACGCTGCAAGGCGCGCGTGCTTGGCTCGCGCGCGTCGTCAACTGAACTAAAATAGGAGAAAGGAAGTCGGACTGCGTCCATTGTCACCTCACCAAGAGAGCGATCCGCATCCACTGCTATCATCGATCCATTCCTTTTCGCGTACCTACGCGGAGGTCTTGTCAGCCGAAGATCTAGCGAAAGCGGATGGTGCGCCATTGAACGCGATGCTCACCTGTACGACGTCACCGGGACCGCAGAAGCACAGTCCAGATGGAGTGGCTATGCAGCGTATGCAGCAGCTGCGGCTGCTTTACTCCAAGCAACTGGCGCAATTCTAACCGCGCTGGGGTGATAGCCCGTAGGATGGGTTGAGCGAAGCGATACCCATCAATTGCCGTTTGCGAAGATTATCGGTTAGGCGAAAAGCTCAACCCATCCTGCGAGCCGAGACCATCTGGCAGCGCCTGCCGGAATTCCAGTCCGGCGATGTCGAAGCCTTCTGCGCGCTGGATCAAGCAGGCGTACCCCCAGGCGGGATAGAGCGGATCAGATCACGCCCCACTGCCGCATCTCTACCAGATGCTTGGCGCGCGGGGCGTCCACGGCCATCCAGTTCAAAAAGTCCTGGAGTTCATGAGCCTCGATCGGATCGGAGGAGAATTTCTGCTCCGGCCGGAAGATCGACAGACCGCGATCGTCCGGAGGACAGATATCCTGGCGCGTGAGAGAGATTTCCGATCCCTTCACGGTGGCATGCTCGAACGGGAACACCTCGATAGCTTTCTTCATTCCCAGCAGGAAATGCGTCACGAAATTTTCCATGCCGAGAAGACTTCCGCCTGACTGGGCCTTGGGCCGGCCGAGAAACTCGAAGCGATCGGCGATATCGGCCAAGCCGAAAATTCCGAAGGCATGCATTTGCGGAGGCGCCATCGCAGCCGGGCCCTTCAGGTGACCGCCGAGCGCCCGTGCGATCCGGCCGGCATCGATCCTGTAGATGACGCCTGTCCCGTCCGAAGACCCTGCCACCTCACCGGTTTTCCAATCCCTCGTCGCGAACCAGACGCTCGCATCGATGCTCGTGCTGACGTCGATCATCACGGAGCCATATTCGTAGTGCTGCGCGATCGATATTAGATCGAGCATCGGTTGAGGCGAAGTGCTGCCCGGCACGACCATATGGTCCTCGTAGTCGAGATTGACCTCGCCGGCCTGGGCTATTCTGACCGCGTTGAAAAGCATGTGATCGATCGCATCGAGCAGCGATTTACCCAGCGAATGGTCGCGGCTGGCGAATATGGCGCGCGCCGGGCCGGCGATGTAGTCGAGCGGAGGCGAAATCCTGAACCTGCGCCAGGCTGCCGGTCGTTCGCGCGTAATGTCGCGAAAGTAACTGGGTACGAGGGCATCGATGGTTACTTCAATCGGGTTGATCCCCGGTGTGCTCACCTCCATTTGCGGAACGGAGCCCTTGTAAAGACACGTGTGGCGGGCACGTTGGCCTCGATACCAAAAGCCGTCTTTGTGCTCGGCCCGCAACGTCTTCATTACTGCGGCGAGGGTTTGCTTCGCCCGTGCCGGAGGACGCAGATCAATCTGGCTTTTCCCGGTTGTTTTTCGCGCATCCTTCAGCTCCAGGAGCAGGAGACCGCCTGCCATGGGACTCGGTCGATGCCAGTAAATCCCGTCGACGCAGGGAAACCCGCGCTCGGCAAGCTTTGAAAACGCGGCGCGGTTCCTGATCATTTTGGCTACAGCCGCATCGGCGATCATTGCTCTCCTCCGGCAACATGGCGGAAAACATCTTTAAGTTGTACTATATCCTGCTTTTGCTGCTTCTGGAACGGCATTCCGGCCAGCCACTCTAAAGTTATCTCGTCTTAAAATGCAGCCCGACGGGATCGATACACGCCCCTGCATTTCCAAAGCACCAGGCAACTCCCCTCCCCGCCTCCCCGGCCCCAACCACTCCAGCGCGACGGAAGTTTGCGAAAGCACCGCGGGCAACTCGTAGGGCGGATTAGCGCTCGCTAACCCGCCCTGCTTCATCACGCGGCCTTGGCGACTTTTTCCGGGGCGGCCTGCTCCATGGCGCGCATATAGAGATCGAGCATACTCTCGCGCTCGTCGCGCTCTTCCTCGTCCTGCTTTCGAAGTTTGACGATCTCTTTGAGGATCTTCACGTCAAATCCGTCGCCCTTGGCCTCCGCAAATACTTCCTTCTTTTGCTCGTTCAACTCCTGGATCTCGCTATCCAGATTTTCGATCCGTTCGACGAACGCGCGGATCTTACCGCCGGGAATGGTGACGTCAGACATGGTGCCTCCCTGATGAATGGAAACGCGAAAATGCCCGCAAGAGAATAACCAATGTGTTAACCTAGGACGCAGGACCGAAAGATGATTAACGGCGCTCAGGTTCCGTTATTGTGCCCCACGCAGTCCCACAAAACGCATGTCAAGAAAAACCAACAGCCTCCTCCCCCGCCTTCGCCGCTGGCGGCGGGGCGCACGGTGGGCGCGACGGAAGCTTGCGAAAGCACCGCGGGCAGCTCGGATCGCAGGCGTCGTCGCGATCCTGCTTGCGACCCTGGCGCTGACGAACCTCATTTATCACGTGATCCACAAGCCGACCGAACTGTTCTTCTTCGTCGGCCATCGACTCGACAAGGAGCCGCCCGAGACGTGGCGGCAATACGGTGGGCTGTTCCGCACCTATTCCACCGGCACGATCACGCCGGAGCTATTGGCCGCGCTGGCGCAGGTCGAGAGCTCGGGCAATCCGGTGGATCGCACCTACTGGCGCTGGCGATGGAGCCTGAACCCCCTCGCGATTTACCAGCCCGCCTCCAGCGCCGTCGGCCTCTACCAGACGACCGATCCGGCCTACGCCGAGGCCGCGCGGTTCTGTATTCGAGACAATGCGGTCACGGATACCGGCTGCGGGTTCACCAGCCTCTATTTCCGCGCGTTCCCGAGCCATGCCATCGAACTTGCATCCGTGTATCTCGACCGCCATGTGGCTGCGGTTCTCACCCTCGCGGGCGATGTGAAGCCAAACCCGCAGCAGAAGCAGGATCTGGCTGCCTTTATCCATCTCTGCGGCGCGGGTCCGGCCACCGCTTACGCACGCCGTCACTTTCAGATGATGGCCGGCGAACGGTGCGGCGATCATCTCGTTGCGGCCTATATCTCCAGGGTCAACGCGATGAAGCGGCAGTTCCTGCGCCTCGCAGCCGATGGCGGCAATTAGCTCAGCTAGCGTAGCCCGGATCAGCGAAGCGACATCCGGGACACTCTGACGCCTCAACAAGATTTGAGAATGTTGAGGTCGTGCAGACTGCGCGTCGTACCCTATCTACTACAATGAAAGAGGACGCCGTCCCCTATCTACGATGAGAGAGGACCAATCATGATGACGACAAGACTGGCGATTGCCACGCTCGTGGCTGCAGGGCTGGCGGCTACGCCCTTTGCTGCGCAGGCGAAGAAGCACAAGCACATCAGGCACTACATCTCGACGACGCAATCCGATAGCTATGGGATGTCAGGAATGTCGACAACGCGATCCGGAATTTACGGGACATCCGGATCTACTGTTGGAACTGTTACCGCTCCGTCAGTGGGATCGTATAATTGGCCTTCGGTAGGCGTGACAAACGCAGTCCCCACCTGGAACAACACTAATCCTGGCGTTCGCAGGTAAAACCCCGCGTAATCCGCCGTTACGCAGTCAGTCAAGATGGCTCCTTGCGCTTCGCTAATCTACCGGCCAGGCAGGCCAGGCACGATATGAGAAAGAGAAGTCGCTTGTTCATCGAACCGGCAATCGATGTGAAATCCGCGAAATAATCCCAGCTTGTTGAGTTGCAATCCAGTCGGGCGCCACCTTACGGTTAACGCAACCTTTGGCGCGTAAGGCGGATTAGCCACCGGGTCGCGCGAATGCGCGCCCGATGATAAACTCCGCGTCATCCGCCGTTACGTGTTTTCAAAAATGGCGGATTATGTCTTCGCGGCAACCGTCTCGCTCGCTGCTTCGCTTCGCGTGCAAGGCAATTTTAGCTCGTAGGGCGGATTAGCGTCAGCGTAATCCGCCGCTTGCAGACGAAAAAGGGCGGATTACGCCGATGGCTAACCCGCCCTGCGGGCTTGCTGTCCAGCACGTTCGTCATGGCCGGGATCAGACCCGGCCATGACGAAAAGTGCGTTCGATCAGTGCAGGCCGCCGGTCACGTGCAGCGTTTCGCCGGTGATGTAGGAAGCATCGTTGGACGCGAAGAAAGCCACCGCCGCAGCGATCTCCTCGACCTTGCCGATCCGCCCGAGCGGCGTGACGGACTCGATCCACTTGCGCATGTCGCCCTCGTTCAGGCCGGCGGAGACGACGCCTTCGGTCGCGATCATGCCGGGGTTGACGGTGTTGACGCGGATCTTGCGCGGCGCCAGTTCCTTTGAAAGCACCGAGGAGATGGCGTCCACCGCGGCTTTGGTCGCGGTGTAGACGGCGGCGTTCGGCGGCGCAATTGTCGACACCCCGGAGCTGATGTTGATGATGCTTCCGCCGGCCGGACTGAAATGGCGCGCGGCTTCCTGCGAAACCAGGAGAAGGCCGAGCACGTTGAGATCGAAATGCTTGTGGAAGTGTTCGGCCGTGATGCCATCGAGCGGCGCGAACTCGTAGAGGCCCGCATTGTTGACGAGGATGTCGATCGCGCCGAACGCCTTGACGGTCTCGGCCACCACTGTTTTCACATGGCTGGCGTCGGTAAGATTGCCATGGACGGCGACAGCCTTGCCGCCCTTGCCGGTGATCGCAGCCACCACGCGCTCGGCGGCTTCTTTGCTGGCGCTGTAGTTGACGGCAATGGCGGCGCCTTCGGCGGCCAGGCGGGCCGCTATCTCGGCGCCGATACCCTTGGATGCGCCGGTTACCAGCGCCACTTTGCCTTGAAGTCTCTTGGTCATCTTGCTCTCCATGTCGGCGCGACTGCGCCAATTGTTCAATAGTTCGGTAATAATGATCTATTGAATGAGTTCAAGGCCTGCGCTATATATTCGGGCATGGTGCAATTCGTTCACCCGTCGCGCGAGGACATCACATTGGCCGGAGTGCTGGCAGCACTCGCCGACCCGATGCGGCTGCGTATCGTCAAAAGCCTGCTCGAGCAGAACAACGACTGCATGTCCTGCACCGAAGCCATGCCGTGCCCCGGCATGGCCAAATCGACGCTGTCGAACCATTTCCGGATTCTGCGCGAAGCCGGCCTGATCCAGACCACAAAAAAAGGCGTCGAACACCGCAACATCGTGCGCGAGGCCGACATCAACGCGCGGTTTCCAAGATTGCTGAAGACGATTTTGGGATATCCGGAGTGAGTCAGCCCGTAGGATGGGTTGAGCGAAGCGATACCCATCAATTGCGGCGAAGATGATAGGTTTTGTGAATACCCTCAACCCATCCTGCGGGCTCCGTAACGATGCAAGGTTGAGCGGCAGCCTTGGCTTGAATGCGGCGTTACCGTTCGCATCACCCCCACCGTAGTTGTGGGTGGCTTCGTCATGCCAAAGCTGCCGAATACAACATAGCGTTCCGGCGCCCCGCTTTCCAGCACGGCAAGAGACTCAGCTCACGCCGCCCACAACCTGTCCAGACATCGCTGCAAAAATATTCCGCTTTCGCTGTCGGGCAAATCACTGATCTAAATCTGCGCGTCTCACCCGACGAGAGGGCGTTGCGCACGTCACGAACGCGCGGGTGGGATGCGGTGGACGCGAAGGCTGCGACTGACGAGCGCGGCTGACGCTGACGGCGACGTTGTGTGGTCCTGGCGCCGCGATGCTGGCGTCAAGTTGGCGGGAGGTATCCCGCCGGCGACGCTGGCAAGAAAGCGCGTTCGCCGGGGAGAGCGCGGAGTAAGGCGTAAAACCATCGCGCAGGGAAAGCCGGGATGTCCCCGCTGGACCTGTGTGCGCACCACTTTCGCACATTGCACACGAGACCGCGGGTGCAGCGCGCACCCGGCTTTCCCTGCGCCCTCTGTTTTCAAGGGCGAGGGATAAACGCAAGCCTCGGGCGCATCGCGCCGCGAGATTGCAAACACACATCCGGTGTCATCGCCCGGCTTGACCGGGCGACCCAGTATTCCAGAGCCGTCAGTAATAGAACCGAGAAGCCGCAGCGTACTGGATCACCCGCTTTCGCGGGTGATGACAGTTTTGTATGTCGCCGCGGCCGATTACGCTTTCGCTTTTCCACCCTACCGGCTACGAATTACGCGTTACGCACCACGGGGATCACCATGAACGGAAATCGATTCTACGGAGTTCGGGTCGAGGGCGCGAAATACGGCGTGGGCTTCGGCTCGGCGCTCGCCATCGCAATCTCCTATACCAACAACCATTCGATCCTGTGGGCCATCATCCACGGCATCCTGGGCTGGCTCTACGTGATCTATGTCGCGCTGTTCGGGTGATCGCAGGCCCCCTGCATGACCGTCATCTCCATCCAGTCGCAGGTCGCCTTTGGCCATGTCGGCAACAGCGCCGCGGTATTTCCCTTGCAGATGCACGGCATCGACGTAACAGCGGTACCGACCACGCTTCTGAGTAACCGGCCGGGTTACCCGACCATCCGCGGCCGGGTGCTCGATGCGCAACTGGTCGCCGATCTCCTGCTCGGGGTCGAGGAGCGCGGGGCGCTCGACACCTGCAAAATGATCCTGTCGGGCTATCTCGGCTCGCCAGAGATCGCCGCCGTGGTCGCAGATTTTGTCGCGCGGGCCAAGGCGCGCAGCCCGAAGCTCGCCTATTGTTGCGATCCCGTGCTCGGCGATCGCGACCGCGGCCTGTTCGTCCATGCCGACATCCCGCCGCTGGTGCGCGACCGCCTGTGTCCGCTTGCCGATATCATCACCCCCAATCATTTCGAGTTCGAATTCCTGTGCGGGGCGAAAGCCACGACGACGGATCAAATGATCGAAGCGGCACAGGCCCTGCTGGCGCGCGGTCCATCGACGGTCGTCGTCACCAGCGCCGAACTCGCGGACACGCCGGCCGGCGAGATCGAGACCCTCGCCATCGAACGGCCAAAAGCCTGGCGCGTGCGCACGCCGAAGCTGCCCATCAGCCCGAACGGGACCGGCGATCTGTTTGCCGCGCTGTTCGCATCCGCGCGCGTCTTGGGATCAGACACGCCCGATGCGCTCGGCCACGCCGCTTCCGCCATCTTCGCCGTGCTGGAACGCACCGCACTCCGCGGCACCGAGGAAATGCGCATCGTCGAGAGCTGCGAACTGCTCGTCCATCCAGGGCGCCGGTTCGATGCTATTGCTGTGCATGGATCGTAGGCACCGGCGCGCCAATCGCGCCGTGATCGGCAACGATGTCTTGCCGATCATCCCCCGCACAGACCGTACGGGCCCGATCAAGGCATACGGCTCTCATCCTGGATGTCTGACGGCGAGGCGCCTTGCGGCTCATCTATTCGGATCGTGTCCGTCGCCGGGGTTCATCTCAGGCCGCTCCTGTCCCACCGTTTGCGACCCTTCATTTGCAGCCGAACCCGTGGATTTATTGTTCTCCTTGCGGACGTCGTTTGACATTTCCAGACAGGTCAACAGATCGACGTAGCTTGCGAAACCACCGATGGTCGATTCGACGATACAGGTGCTCTTGTCCGCAGGCGCAAACTGCGCCCACTCTCCTTCGAGCCGTTGACGCGCATCCGCTTCATCCTTCGAACAGCGGTCGAAGACCTCGGGCGATTCGCCTTCAAAGCGGCACTCGCTTACGATGCTGAACGACGGCACCGCGTCGGAAACGGCAACAGGCGAAAGCATTCCCATCATGGCGATCGGTAGATGAAGAAACATATCAACCTCCTTGCACGATCATTCGTCCGGCTTCCTTGATCTCCTGACCTCGCGGACCACGAGCGACCTCAGCATGGCCCACGTTAACGCCGCGCGCAGCGTCGCTCCATTCAACGCTGGTTTCGTTCCGCACATACATTGGTGTTAGAAATGCGTACGCAGACGATCTGGAAATTCCAATTCGGGTGTCGTCCTGCTTCCGAGGCGCCTCTCCGGCGCGCCGCTTCAATTCAACATCGACATCGCGACCGGCAAACGCGGCAGGCAGCCTTCCCGCGTCACCGCTCACGCGTTTGTCCACTGCGAGCTGGCGTTATCAAGCCAGCGCTCGGTGTCTCCGTTGCTCCAGCCGGGCACGGCGAAGCGCGGGGCGGCTTCGCCCCGGTGGGGAACGATAACAGGCTGGCGCGCGCGCAGGTGTGACGGCCGGTGCGCCGTTGCGGCGTTGGCGGAAGCACAGAAGGTGACGAGCAGGCTCAGGGCCGATACAGCGGCCAAGACATGACGCATCGCATTTTCTCCAATTGATCTGCACCATCTTGAGGTGGGGCCAATCGGATGCCGTCTCAAGCTGCGGCGGCCTCGCTGTCGGTCGGATTGAAAAAAATCACACCGCCAACGCGCGCCCGGTAACCCGACGGGCAAATCAGTTGAATCCCTGTCCAGCCCTCTAGCGAAAAATATTTTCGTTCACATCCGAAGCAAATCACTTTCCTACTCCGGCCGTCCCGTCCCACTCAGAGGGGCGTTTCGCGATCGTCACGGACGTTGGAACGGGATGCGATGGATGCGAGGCGGCGCTAAAGACGAGAGCGCTTTCTTGCGGACGGAGAAGTCGTGTGGTCCTGACGCCTCGACGCTGGCGTCAAGTTCCTGGGAAGCAAGCTTCTCAGGGATGACGGTGACAAAAAAGCCCGATCGCCGGGGAGAGCACGAAGGAAGCCGTTAAAACCATTGCGTGCGGGGATGCCGGGTGATTTCCGGTGCGACCGCTGTGAATACTCGTGTGCATTCTGAACTACCACTTAGCACACGAGGCTGCGGGTGCACTGGGCACCCGGCATTCCCCACGCCCTCTTTGGGCGGAAGGTTTTTTCCAACGACTCGGGCGCATCGCGCCGCGAGATCGCTGATTGGCGTCTGGAGCATCGATTCCATGGACAGGCATCCGTTCATCACGCGCGCCAGGCGCGCTTTGGCTTGCCACTTCGGCCTTTTCCCATTAATGCCGTTCACGACATCAAGAGTTGAGCTGACGCTCGACGCCAACCTGCTCCCGAGCAAGGTGGCATCCCCGCAAAACGGGGAGATGCGGCCGATCCGGCAACAAACGGGACAGCGCCGCAGCTTTCGTCAGCTTTGCCCTTACATGGCCGAGATGAACAAAGGCGGTGCGGTATGAGCGATCCCCAGCAATTTGCCAGCGACAATTATTCCGGAATTTGCCCGGAGGCCTGGGCGGCGATGGCAGCGGCGAACCGGGGCCAGGCACCGGCCTATGGCGAAGACGAGTGGACGGCGAAGGCGGCGGATGTCTTTCGCGCGCAGTTCGAAACGCCGTGCGAGGTGTTCTTCGTCTTCAACGGCACCGCGGCGAACTCGCTTGCGCTGGCCTCGCTCTGCCAATCCTACCACGGCGTGATCTGCACGGCGTCGGCGCATGTCGAGACCGACGAATGCGGAGCGCCGGAGTTCTTCTCCAACGGCTCGAAGCTGCTGATTGCGCCATCGGCGGACGGCAAGCTGACGCCGGAGGCCATCCGCACGATTGCGACCAATCGCAACGACATCCATTTTCCGAAGCCGCGCGTCGTGACGATCACCCAGCCGACCGAGACCGGACAGGTCTACAGCCTTAGTGAGTTGCGGGCCGTTTCGGCCTGCTGCCGCGAGCTCGGTCTGAGCCTGCACATGGACGGCGCGCGTTTCGCCAATGCATGCGCCTCCCTTGGCTGCAGCCCCGCCGACATGACGTGGCGCGCCGGCGTCGACGTGCTCTGCCTCGGCGGCACCAAGAACGGAATGGCCGCCGGCGAAGCCATCCTGTTCTTCAACGCGAAGTCAGCGGAAGATTTCGACTATCGGTGCAAACAGGCCGGGCAGCTTGCCTCGAAGATGCGTTTTCTGTCGGCGCCCTGGGTCGGCATGTTCGAAACCGGAGCCTGGCTGCGCAATGCCGTGCATGGTAATGCCTGTGCCGCACGGCTTGCGCAGCAGATCGGCGGATTGCCCGGGCTCGAGATCCTGTTTCCCGTTCAAGCCAATGCGGTCTTCGTCCGCATGCCGGACGCCAGGCTCGCCGCACTCCGCGACCGCGGTTGGCGGTTCTACACCTTCATCGGAGGCGGCGCCCGTTTCATGTTCGCCTGGGATTCTTCGCCGCAACGGGTCGACGAACTGGCCGGAGATATCCGTCAGATTGCATTGCGCGCCGATGAAACCGCGCGCTAGTTCGATGTCCTGCCGAAATCCCCGCTGTCCCGCCGGCGCAGTTCATCCATCAGGTGCTGCAGGCGAGGGGACAGTCGCGCGTCTTCGAGGCGCAGGCTGTGTCGCAGCCGTTCGCCCACGGCGTCACAGATCGACCGGCTGGTCTTGTAATCGATCGTTTCGCTGCTGTCGGTGGCCAAGCCGTTCATGACGGGTTCCGTCTGTCTCTACAAATTGATACTGCAACAATTCGTGGGGGCCGCGATTGTTTCCCGGTTTGGGCGGATTGCATGCCTTTCTGGTAAAAATTGCATGAACGGGAACCGGGGCCGTCGTCCCGCCCGAAAGCAAAGGCCCCGGCGCAAAAGGGCCGGGGCCTTCGACATCGAGCGATGGCGCTCAATAGCAGCGATTGACCAGGCGCCAGCGGGGGCCCCACGGCGTCGGAACCAGGTGGCGGACGTAGCAGCCGCCGTAACCATAATAGGCCGGGCCGCCGGCGTAGACGCGGGGACCAGCCCAGCCCCAGCCGCGATGCCAGCCACCACCATGCCAACCGCCGTGCCAGCCGCCCCAGGCAGAGGCGGAGGTCGGAGCCAGCGCGGCCGCGGCGAGCGAAGCGGCGGCAACTGCAACAAGCGAGAGTTTGCGTAACATGGTCGTCTCCTCGGGTTCGGCGCCGATCGCGCCATCGATGAGGTTCTTGCCGTTAACGCCGCCTGGAACAGGGGCGTCCGGTCGATCGCAGCCTATTCTCGCCAGGCTGAACGAAGCCGGGATGTGGCTTTCAGGGAGGGTTAATCTTCGTGAAATTGTTGTAATTCGGCAGCCCGGTCGCGGCTGCTACGCAAGCGTTCGCCGGATCGCTTGCCGTTCGCCGATGGCGCCGATATAAGCGCCCGCAACTCCCATCAGCTTTGCAAGGACGAGATTATGGCGATTGAACGCACCTTTTCGATTATCAAGCCCGACGCGACCGCGCGCAATCTGACCGGCGCGATCAACGCGCTGATCGAGAAGGCCGGACTGCGCATCGTTGCCCAGAAACGCATCCGTATGACCCGCGAACAGGCCGAGACGTTCTACGCGGTCCACAAAGCGCGTCCGTTCTTCGGCGAACTGGTGGATTTCATGATTTCCGCTCCGGTCGTGGTCCAGGTTCTCGAAGGCGAGAACGCCGTGCTGAAATATCGCGACGTCATGGGCGCGACCGATCCCTCCAAGGCCGCCGATGGCACGATCCGCAAGGTGCACGCGAAGTCGATCGGCGAAAACTCGGTGCATGGTTCCGACGCTCCGGAGACCGCCGCCATCGAGATCGCCCAGTTCTTCTCGGGCAACGAGATCGTCGGCTGATTGACGCCGGCGCGCGCAAGACGGTGAGCAATAGCCGCGGGGGCGGCCGCTTGCGCCAAGGGGGTAGGCTGTGAACTGGCTGTTGCAGATCGTTGATCCCGCAAATATCGGCGGGTTCTTCGCGCAAGTGCAAACCGACATGCAAACGCCGGCGTTCTGGCTGGCGGTCGGCAAGATCATCTGGATCAACGTGCTGTTGTCCGGCGACAATGCGCTCGTGATCGCGATGGCCTGCCGCGGGCTGGCGCCCCGGCAGCGGCTGTGGGGCATGGTGATCGGCGCCGGCATCGCGGTGGTGCTGCTGATCGCGTTCACCGGCGTCGTAGCCACGCTGATGGTGCTGCCCTATCTGAAGCTGGTCGGCGGATTGGCGCTGCTTGCGATTGCCGCCAGGCTTCTGGTCCCCGAAGATGAAGGTGACGAGGTTACCGCAGGCACCAGCCTTTGGCATGCGATCCGGATCGTCGTGATTGCCGACGTCGTTATGAGCCTGGACAACGTCATCGCGGTCGCCGCCGCAGCGAATGGACAATTGTCGCTGCTGATCCTCGGTCTCGCCGTCAGCATTCCCATGATCATCGCAGGCGCTGCATTGATCATGATGGTGCTGGACCGGTTTCCAATTCTGGTCTGGCTTGGGGCGACGCTGCTGGGCTGGATCGGAGGTCAGGTCATCGCGACCGATCCCGCCATCGCTCCGCGGCTTCACAAGCTGCTCGACGGCGATGTCAGCCTGAATATCGACACCACATCATCGCTGTTTGGATTTGTCGAGCATCTGCGGATCGACAGCGAGATCGACGAACTGGCGTTCGCATTGCTCGGCGCGGCGCTCGTGCTGGTCGTGGGCTCGATCTGGCGACGCCGCAAGTTGCAGGAGATGGCAACGCCCGAGACGATCTGAGGCGGCTATGACGTCGGACGCTTAGGGCGCGACGTGTTTATCATCAGCCTGGTCGTGTTCCGGATTTGCGACAAATAGCCGCCAGACGTCCCGATGGTTCTGCGATAGCGAGTGCTGACGCAGTCGCTTGTGGAGGCCGGATTGAACTGGTTCCTGGAATTTTTCAATCCTGCCGCAATTGGTGTCGTATTCACGCAATTTGCCGCTGAAATCCGTCACCCCCAATTTTGGGCGGCGCTCGCCAAGATCATGTGGATCAACGTGTTGTTGTCCGGCGACAACGCATTGGTCGTCGCGCTGGCCTGCCGTGCGCTGGCACCTCGCCAGCGGCTCTGGGGCATGATTCTCGGCGCAGGTGCCGCCGTGGTGTTGCGCATTGTTTTCACCGCGATCGTAGCAACCGTCATGGGACTGCCTTACCTCAAGCTCGCCGGCGGGCTGGCGCTGATCGTGATTGCCGCAAACCTGCTGCTGCCCCCGAGCAACGAGGAGGGCGAGGTCAAATCGGCGTCGCATCTTTGGGCCGCAGTCCAGATCGTGGTGGTCGCGGATATTGTCATGAGCCTCGACAATGTAATCGCAGTCGCTGCCGCGGCCAATGGCAGCGTTCCGCTGCTGATCTTCGGGCTCGCAAGCAGTATTCCGTTGATCGTTGCCGGGGCCGCGCTGATCATGGCGCTTCTCACTCGTTTGCCGGTCTTGATATGGGCTGGCGCGGGCCTGTTGGGCTGGATTGCCGGTGATGTCATGGCGACTGATCCCGCCATTCAGCCGAAGCTGCTGAGCCTTTTCGATGGTCCGCTCGGCATGGAACTCGACTCGTTACTGGCATTGTTGGGAGTGGCACCGCTGTTTGCCGGCGGGGGCGATGGGGCCGAGTTGATCTGCAGCGCAGCAGGCGTCGTCGTCGTGCTGGCCGCCGGATCAATCTGGCGGAGATTGCGGCACGTTGAACATGCAACGCCATCAGTCGGCTGACGTCGATGTAGCCTAACGCCTGACGATCGATCCCGAGCGCCCGACCAGCCGTGCCAGCTGCTTGAAGCGGCTGCCGACGCGATCGGCGACGAGGTCGACCAGCCGGTGCTCGAACATCAGCATCAGCTTGCGGCCGTCGCTTCGAAAGTGGGTCGCCGGCAAGACGCCCGGCCGCGCCGCCGATATCAGATGAGCGACGCGGAATGCGGCGCCGAGCAGCCGCGCGCGCTCAACCATCGCCGGCGGCACCAGCTCACGAATCCTCGCCGGCGGTTCGTTCTGTTCGCTCAGGCCCGCATAGCGGTAGAACACCGACAGCGCGACGAACGCGCGCCCCTGATGGCTGATCGATCCGAAATTGCCGTTGGTGATCAGATTGAGCGTTTCCTCGCCCCGGTGGTCGGGATGCACGCGCCAGCCGATGTCGGACAGAAGGCAGGCGGCGTGGCGCAGGCGGCGGTCTTCGTCGGTCTCCCGCAACTTGACCACACGCACCAGGCGGTCGGTCCATTCAGTCAATTCCTGGGCATGGCGCGCGGATCGCGACAACAGCTCGTTCAACTCCTGGGCGGCGCAGATCAATCCGTCCCGGGAGCGTTCAGCCTCCGACAGCTTCTCGTACAGCAGGCCCTCGCGTACGCCGAAGGTGGAAAACACAATGGTCTTGGGCTTTGCGACCCGGATGATGTATTCGAGAACCAGAGCCGCATATGCCAGCAACGGCCGCCTTGCATCGGCGACGACTTCGATATTGGCGAGCATGTTCGCGGCCACCAGCCGGCGCAGGCGTTGCGCGAAGCCGAGCGCATCCGCTGCCGGTATCGAATAGCCATGCATCACCCCAAGCGGATATTCGCTTTGGATGATGTGGATGCGCGCCAGCGCCCGCCACGTTCCCCCGACCGCGTAAAAGGTCCGGCCGCGTCCGGCCTTGAGCTGGGCAACATCGGAAAGCTCGGTCCTGACGATGCGCTCGGCGCGCTTCAGCGATTTGTGCGACAGATCCTGCAGCGCCAGGCTCCCGAGCGGCAGCGTTACGCCGCCGCGAACGCGGTTGCCATGCACGTCGATCAGTTCCAGCGAACCGCCGCCGAGATCGCCGACGATGCCGTCCGGCTTGTGAACACCCGAGATCACGCCGAGCGCGGAAAGTTTCGCTTCGCGTGGGCCGGACAGGATTTCGATTTTGCCGCCGCAGATGCGTTCGGCCTTGGCGATGAAATCCGCGCCGTTGCTGGCGTCGCGGCAGGCGGCGGTGGCGATCGCATGCACGCGGCCGACTTTCATCACCCGGCACAATGCGCGAAAACGCCGCAACGCCGTCAGGGCCTTGGCGACGGCGTCCGGCGCCAGAATGCCCGTCGTCTGGACCTCGCGGCCGAGCCCGCACAGCGCCTTCTCGTTGAAGATCGTGATCAGGCTGCGCGCCATCGATTCATAGACGACGAGACGCACCGAATTCGAGCCGATGTCGATGACCGCGACGCTGGATGCGCGCTTGCGCGGCCGTTTCACCGCAGGGATCCCTTATGATGAATGCTGACGCTCGTTACGGCGCGTGAGGCGGCGCGGCGAAGATTCCTTGAGCGACTTTCCACGGCCTGAGAGACTCGGATTTGTCATGAAATAATTATGCAGGTTGAAAGGCTCTTCGCCTTTCGCGGCCTTCATACGCGTTGACGACCCATCCGGCAACAACTGCCAGCTCTGCTCGGTATCCTTCAGGTTCGCCACCATGATCTGTTCGAGAACCTGCTGATGCACCGTGGGATTTTGCAGCGGGCAGAGGATTTCGACGCGCCGGTCGAGGTTGCGCGGCATCATGTCGGCCGACGAGATATACACAGCGGCTTTTGCGCTCGGCAGGCCCTGACCCATGCCGAAACAGTAGATTCGGCCGTGCTCGAGGAAGCGGCCGATGATCGATTTGACGCGGATGTTGTCCGAAAGCCCGGGTATGCCCGGCCGCAGACAGCAAATGCCTCGCACTACCAACTCGATCGACACGCCGGCTTGCGAGGCCTCGTACAGGGCGTCGATGATGTCGGGATCGACCAGCGAGTTCATCTTCATCCAGATCGCGGCCGGCCGGCCGTGACGGGCATGGCTGGTCTCGCCGTGGATATGTTCGATCATTCGCTTGCGCAGGGTGAGCGGCGATACCGCCATCTTCTCGATGTCGCTCGGCTCGGCATAACCGGTGATGTAGTTGAATACGCGCGCGGCATCGCGTCCGATGATCGGGTCGGACGTGAAATAGGACAGGTCGGTATAGATGCGCGCCGTCACCGGATGATAATTTCCGGTGCCGGTATGGACGTAAGTCGTGAGGCTGCCGCCCTCGCGCCGCACGATCAGCGACAGCTTGGCATGGGTTTTCAGCTCGAGGAATCCGTATACCACCTGCACGCCGGCGCGTTCGAGATCGCGCGCCCAGCGGATGTTGGCTTCCTCGTCGAACCGCGCCTTGAGCTCGATCAGCGCCGTCACTGACTTGCCGGCTTCAGCGGCCTCGGCAAGTGCGCGCACGATCGGCGAGTTGTTCGAGGTCCGATAGAGAGTCTGCTTGATGGCGACGACGTCGGGATCGCGGGCGGCCTGCTGCAGGAACTGCACCACGACGTCGAAGGATTCGTAGGGGTGATGGACGATGAGGTCCTTCTGCCGGATCGCGGCGAAGATGTCGCCGCCATGATCGCGCACGCGTTCGGGATGGCGCGGCACATAGGGCGGGAATTCGAGGTCGGGCCGGTCAAGCCGGGTCAATTGCGACAATTCGTTCATCGCCAGTACGCCATCGACCAGCAGCACCTCGTCGTCGGTCGCGGAAAGCGCGCGCTGCACGAATGCGCGCAGCTCTTCCGGCATCTTGGCTTCGATCTCGAGCCGGATCACCGATCCCCGCCGCCGCCGTTTCAGCGCGGTTTCGAACAGCCGCACCAGATCCTCGGCTTCTTCCTCGATTTCGAGTTCGGAATCCCGGATGACGCGGAAGGCGCCCTGGCCCTTGACGGTATAGCCGGGGAACAGCCGGCCGATGAACAGGCCGGTGGCCTGCTCCAGCGTGATCAGCCGCACGGCGCCATCCTTGCCGGAGGGCAGGCGAATGAAACGATCGATCTTGCCGGGCATGCGGATCAGCGCGTTCATCGGCTTGCCGTCGGAGACCCGCGCCAGATGCAGCGCGATGGTGAAACCGAGACTCGGGATGAACGGGAAGGGGTGCGCCGGATCGATCGCCAGCGGCGTCAGCAACGGAAAGATGTTGTGGAGGAAATGATCCTCGATCCAGGTCCGCTCGGTCTTGGTGACGTCGCGGCCATCGACGAGAACGACACCGACTTCGGCGAGCACGCCGCGCAGATCGCCCCAGATCGCCTGCTGGTCGTTGGCGAGTTTTGAGACCGCCTCATTGATGAGGACAAGCTGCTCGGCAGGCGTGAGCCCGTCGGGACTGCGCTCGGTGATGCCTTCCCGCACCTGGGCCTTGATGCCGGCGACGCGCACCATGAAGAATTCATCAAGGTTATTGGCCGAAATCGACAGAAATCGCACCCGTTCCAGGGCGGGGTGGCCGGGATTGACCGATTCCTCCAGCACGCGGCGGTTGAAATGCAGCCAGGAAAGCTCGCGATTGATGAAACGTTCGGGGCTATGGGCGATCGTCGGAGCGACCTGGGGCTCCGGCTCTTTTTCTTTAATAACAATGGCTTGCGCGGGTTCCATGAGATTTCAATCGATCCAGAGCTGACGTATGCGTGATTTCCCGCATAGGCGGCGCGGAGCATGTGTTATCGCGATGACCTTTCAATGACATTGACGCTCCCCCGCGGCCGCGCCGTCAAGATGCGGATAGACCCTGCGGCCATCAGGCATTGCGCAATAATTCGGCCGCCAAGGCCCGGGTCACCGGCCGGCCTTGCCGCAGGGCTTCGGTGTCCAGCAGCTCCACGGCCCGCCTTGCGGCCGCATAGGACCGCTCGATCCGGGTTGCCAGATAGCTGACCACGTTCTCGTCGATGGCCAGTTGACGGTCGGCGCAGAACTTGACGATCAGTGCGCGAAACAGTGCATCGTCGGGCGGCAATAGCGGTACCCTCGGCACGGCGCGCAGGCGCGAGCGCAAGTCGCGCAACTCGATCTGAAAGGCCGATGGCGGCAGCCGCGCGGTAATCAGGACGAATGCCTCGTCCTCCCGCGTCAGGTTCATCAGATGAAACAGCGCGCGTTCATCGACATCCGGCGGATTCAGATCCTCCACCACCAAGGCTCCGGTCGCCAGCGCGGCGGGCACGGCGGACGCGGTCAGCGTATGTGCCGACGTCGAGCGCGCGCCTGCTTGCTCGGCCCAGATCGCGGCGAGATGGCTCTTGCCTGAACCCTCCGGTCCGACCAGCAGCATGATCCGGTTGGGCCATTCGGGCCAGCTGTCGACCAGTGCCAGCCCTGCGGCATTGGCCGGTCCCTCGAGGAAATTGTCGCGAGTCCGGCTTTCCGCATGCGGCAGCGCAAATGCGAGCTGGCGGGGTTCAGCGCGGCTTGGCACCTGAATTACTCCATGCCGGGACCGTTCGGCGCATCATGATTATTTGGTTTCGATCGTGCTCATGTGCCGCACCCACTCGACGAGATAGAGCGATACGGAAGCCAAAGTAAAGACCGTAACAAAACCCATCAGGATCAGATCGTACGGCGTCGGATCGAAGCCGAATCCAAGCGCTGCGAGCACCAACGCGGCGAACGCCACCTGCGCCACCGTGTTCAGCTTCGACACCATCAACGGCTTCATCGGAATCGGCTTGTCGAACAACCATGACACGATCACCGCCGTGACGATCATGATGTCGCGCGAGACCACCAGGATGACGATCCAGCGCGGTACCGCACCCCAGATGCCGAGTGCCACGTAGATCGAGACCAGCAGCGCCTTGTCGGCCAGCGGATCGAGCAGGGCGCCCAGTTCGCTCGTCATATTGAAGCGCTTGGCCAGAAAGCCGTCGATCGCGTCGCTAACGCCGGCCACGATGAAGATCGCAAATGCGATTTCCATCTGGCTGGAGGCAATGGCCCAGACGATGAAGGGCACCAGAAGGATGCGGCCGAGGGTAATGATGTTGGGGATACTCACGCGGCGCTTCCCGGCTATCGGCCTGATTTTACGAAAGATCCGGCCCTTGGCGGGGTAAGCCGGTTCCTCTCTACATAGTATATGCGCGCACCGCTTGCGAGCCATTGCACAGGAGCGGAATCCGACGTAACCAGCCGCCATCATCTGGAATAGGCCATGGTCGACCGCAAAAACAGGCTCACTTACGCGGATTCAGGCGTCGATATCGATGCGGGCAATCGCCTGGTCGATCTCATCAAACCGATGGTTCGCGCCACCGCCCGCGCCGGCGCCGATGCGGAAATCGGCGGGTTCGGCGGCCTGTTCGATCTCAAGGCCGCGGGCTTCAAGGACCCCGTCCTGGTCGCCGCCACCGACGGCGTCGGCACCAAGGTCAAGATCGCGATCGAGACCGGTCTGCACGGCGGCATCGGCATCGACCTGGTGGCGATGTCGGTCAACGACCTCGTCGTGCAGGGGGCCGAGCCGCTGTTCTTTCTCGATTATTTCGCCTGCGGCAAGCTCGACCCGGAGGCCGCGGCCGCGATCGTCGCCGGGGTCGCCCAAGGTTGCCGGGAATCCGGCTGCGCGCTGATCGGCGGCGAGACCGCCGAAATGCCCGGTCTCTACAAGGACGGCGATTACGACCTCGCGGGCTTTGCGGTCGGCGCGGCCGAGCGCGGCACGCTCCTGCCGCGACCCGACATCGCCGTGGGCGATGCGGTGATCGGTCTGGCGTCGTCGGGCGTCCATTCCAACGGATTCTCGCTGGTGCGAAAGATCGTCGAGACCTCGGGTCTTCCTTTCGGCGCGCCGGCACCATTCTCGCCGGTCATGACGCTGGGCGGCGCGCTGCTGGCGCCGACGCGGCTCTACGTCAAATCATGCCTGCGCGCGATCCGCGAGAGCGGGGCGGTCAAGGGGCTTGCCCATATCACCGGCGGCGGCTTCACCGACAACATTCCACGTGTACTGCCCAAGCATCTCGGCGTCGGCATCGACCTTCAGCGGCTGCCGGTGCTGCCGGTATTCAAATGGCTGGCGGAGCAGGGCGGTATCGCCGAACTCGAGCTGTTGCGCACCTTCAACTGCGGCATCGGCATGATCGCCATCGTCAGACCGGACGCGATCGAAAAGGTCACCGAGATCCTTACCGAGGCGGGCGAAACCGTCACCCTGTTGGGCGAGGTGATCGCGGCCGGAGGCGACCATCGCGTGGTCTATACCGGTCATCTCGATCTCGCATGGTGAGGCCATGAAGCGCCGGGTCGCAATCCTGATTTCAGGGCGTGGATCGAACATGGCCGCCTTGATCGAGGCGGCGGCTGCGGCCGATTTCCCGGCCGAGATTGTTCTCGTGATTTCCAACCGCGCCGATGCCGGCGGTCTCGAAAAAGCGGCGGCCAGCGGCATCCCGACGCTTGTCATCGAAAGCAAGCCGTTCGGCAGGGATCGCGCCGCCTTCGAGGCGGTGCTGCAGACGGCGCTGGACCAGCACAGGATCGAGCTGATTTGCCTGGGCGGATTCATGCGGCTGTTCACCGCCGGCTTCGTGCAGCGCTGGTACGGCCGCATGCTCAATATTCATCCCTCGCTGCTGCCGTCGTTTCCGGGACTTGAACCCCAGGCGCAAGCGCTGCGCGCGGGCGTGAAGATTTCGGGCGCAACGGTGCATTTCGTCATTGCCGAAACCGACGCCGGCCCGATCCTGATGCAGGGCGCGGTCGTTGTGCGCGACGACGATACGCCGCAGACACTGGCCGAGCGCATCGTTGCCATCGAGCACCGCATCTATCCCGCCGCGCTGCGGCTAGTCGCCGGCGGCCAGATCCATATCGAGGGTGATCTCTGCAGAACGGTCGGCGGCGCCGATTCCGGCGCAAGCGTGATTTCGCCCGCCGTCGATTAGGCTTTCGCACGGAGAGTAATATGGCCAGGATTGCGGTGGTCGGCTGCAGTGCAATGGGCTCGGTCTATGCCGCGCTGATGGTGGATGCCGGTCACGAGGTGCATGCGGTCACGTTGTGGCCCGACCATGCGGAAGCCATGGCCGCCAGGGGCCTGCGTTGCGAGGGCGCCAGCGGCGATCGCACCGTGCCGATTCAAGCCTCCACCACGACCGACGGCATCGGTCCCTGCGATCTCGTCATCATCGCCACCAAGGCCTTCGACGTCGAGGCTGCGGCCAAATCCTGCATTCCCTTGCTGGGCGGGAGACCATCGTCCAGACCATCCAGAACGGGCTGGGTTCGCCGGAGATCGCAGCACCCATCCTCGGCGCGGATCGGATCGCCGTCGGTGTCGTCGGCGGCTTCGGTGCCTCGATTCGGGCGCCCGGCCATGCCCATCACAACGGCATGGAGATGATTCGGTTCGGCGCCTTTGCCGGGCTGCCGAAGCAGCTTGCAGGCCTCCGCCAAGATCTGGGAGTCCGCCGGCTTCAAGGTCGCCCTGTTCGACGACATCAGGCAGATGGTCTGGGAAAAATTGATCATGAACGTCGCCTTTTCCGGCACGTCCTGCACCCCTGGGCTGACGGTTGGCGAAATCCTCGCCGATGCCGACGCGTGGAGCGTGGCGCGGACTTGCGCTGAGGAAGCGATCGCGGTGGCGAAGGCGTCGAATGTCAGGCTGGACGTCGGTGATCCGATCGAGCACATCCGCAAACTCGGCGGCAAGATTCCCGATGCGCGGCCTTCGATGCTGCTGGACTACAATGCCGGCCGCCGATGCGAGGTGGATGCCATCAATGGCGCGATCCCCAGGCTCGGCAAGCCGCTCGGGGTTGCGACGCCGGCCAACGAGACGGTCGTCGGTATCATCCGGGCCCGCGAGCGCCGGATGCTGGCATCGCCGGTGACGCCGTGAACAAATAAAATCCCCCGGCAGAGGCCGGGGGTACATCAAGATTGCTTGCGCGCATCGTGACGAAGCTTAGGAGACCTTCAGATTTTCCGCGGAAGTCTTGCCGCGATTTTCCACGAGGTCGTATTCGATAACTTGATTTTCGTTGAGGGTAGAGAGCCCAGCGCGCTCGACCGCCGAGATATGGACGAACACGTCCTTATCGCCGACCATCGGCTTGATGAACCCATAACCCTTTGTCGGGTTGAACCA
>Ga0210403_10001475_pt1 | contig 22263 bp, 18 predicted proteins | sample IncBWC19MmetaG_FD_150863 | JGI IMG/M metagenome (GOLD analysis project Ga0210403, IMG submission 150863) | Forest soil microbial communities from Barre Woods Harvard Forest LTER site, Petersham, Massachusetts, United States - Inc-BW-C-19-M | ecosystem: Environmental > Terrestrial > Soil >... | reverse complement strand
TTATTTGCGCGGCCGGGAATCTGAAGCATGAGCAGTTCGTGGAACTGGTGGCCAAACACTTCCAGCATATGAAACCGATCAAGAATGGATTTCATAGTCCGCCGCCGAAGATCGTTCCACGAATTATCATGCGCAACAAGAAGGCTCTGGAACAGGTGCAAATCTGCGTTGGCGTGCCCTCCCATCCTATCGCGCACGAGAAGCGGCATGCGTCATACATTCTCAATACGCTGCTAGGTGGAGGGATGAGTTCGCGACTGTTTCAGAATATCCGCGAACGTCAGGGGCTTGCTTATGCCATTTACAGCGATCTGAATCCGTACCGCGATACGGGCTGCCTTTCGGTTTATGCCGGCACTTCGCGAGAATCGGCCGGAAAAGTAGTGCAGAGTATTGTTTCCGAGTTCCGTAAACTCAAACTGGAAAATGTTCCCGCGGAAGAACTGCGCCGCTCCAAAGATCAGCTGAAGGGAAGCTTGATGCTGTCGCTGGAGTCCTCGACCGCCCGGATGTCCAGCCTCGCCCGCCAGGAGATGTACTTCGATCGCTTCTACAGCATGGACGAATTGATCGACAAAATCGAGAGCGTCACCGCCGAAGAGGTGAGGGAACTTGCCAACGAGTTCTTCCTGACTGAATCGATCGCGGTCACAGTACTCGGTAACCTGAATGGCCTGAAGTTGAGCCGCGAACAGCTTGTCTGCTGAGGCAGTCCTTCCGCTTTGCCACTCTGGAAATGAATTAACGGGACGCTAGCTTTGCTGGCTATTTCGAGGCATACTAAGCAGCAAGTCCCGGTTCGGCAGGGGCAGGGGAATCGCACTATGCCTATGCTGGAACAGAACGGCCATACGGAGATTAGCAGGCCCGTGCCACACGCGGTCTTCGAACAGCAGCAACGGCGCCGGATGCTGATCGCTCTGCTGGTTCTGGCCCTCGCACTGATAGCCGTTATTATTAAGGACCGTCAATTCTGGTTTCCCCCCAGTCCAAGCGCTGAATTCGATACGCCAGAGCAGACTGTGCCCCAGCCCAGTCCTCAGGTTGCCCCGACCAAGACGGTGACGCCCGTCGCGCCACCGAAAGCGGTGCATCCTGTGCCGTTTCACCCGCCGACAAAATCCAAGCGACTGGCCGCAACCGCGCATTCGACTGAAACACAGGATTCGATGTCTCCCGTCATCACGGCGACCAATCGTGCGGTACTGCCGCCTCTTGAGGTTGAGGTCGTAGCCGGGAATCAGCATCGTCCAGTTAACACCGCGGACAGTTCCGTCAAACTGGATATGCAGCCGAGCAATGCGGCTGAGTCCAAGCAAGCTGCGCCTTCAGCACAGAGCCAGAGCAGCGCTTCAGGTCCTTCGAACGCCAGAGCACAAATTCAGCTCTCGCCCAGTAGCGCGCAAGTGATTTCTCGAGTAGACCCCAGCTATCCGCTGCTCGCGAAGCAGATGAAAGTTCAAGGCGCGGTCATACTGGAGGCGCTGATCAGCAAGAATGGCAGCATTCAAGACATACAAGTACTGAGCGGACCGGCAATTCTTTCGGAGGCCGCCCGCGAGGCAGTGAAGCAGTGGCACTTCAAACCTTATTACCAGAGCGGCCGGCCCGTGGAAACCGAGGCTCGCATCACCGTAAATTTCACCATTTCGACGTACTAAGCGCCTCTGACCCGCTTGCTCGTATCCACCAAAGGAAACGTTGCAAGCAACGCCTCTACAGTGAACCTCCCCTGTAGAGACGTAGCTTGCTACGTCTCAGACTGTATCATTCAAGCGAATTTCTTCATATCAGTTCAGACAGCTTCAGACTGGCTCTATGGACGTTTCCAGAGATCGGGAGCATGATCGCACTCACTTGCGGGATTTGCTCATCTGCTCCGGAAGGAGTCTGGTGAGCCCGGTAAGCGGGGTCGGAAAGCGGGGGAGTTTTCCGACCTCACAAATACCAAAAAGAGGGTTTGGGCACGTCATTCACCTGCAATTCAGAGATACGCCAGTCAAGAAACCTCGCTAGCCTGCCTCAAGCATATCCAACCACACCCAAACCCTGCGCCCGGCGGCACCGGGGCTTCGCGGAATGCGGAAGTTGATTTCCCCTAGTTCAAAGCTGCCACACCGGAGCCGCGTTGTGCTCGACTCAAAATTCTGAAATAGCAACTCTGTCGCTCCCCAATTGCAGGTTTCTGGAGCCCGCTTTTGCTGTATCATTTGGTCAAGCCGCTAGCCAGACAACCCGGGGTGCCAGTTGAAAATCGAACAGCGTATGCGTGACATTTTGCGGGCTATCCTGCTGGCGTCCGTCTGCAGCGGCTCGATCTGGGCTCAAACCCTGGCTACCAGACCTGCAGATCCTGTACCGCCGTCTGCCGTTCCGTTGCCAGCGCCAGCTTTGCCCGAACTGTCCAGTTCGATTCCCTTGACGGTGGCCGCGGGTACTCCGCTGAAAGTGGCTCTGGATCAGGAAGTGCGCATCCAGAAAGTTGGGCAGGCAGTTCATGGAAAGATTGTTGAGCCGGTTTATTGCTTCGACAAGATCGTTGTGCCTGCGGGTAGTGAAGTTACGGGTAAAATCTCGGGCATCGACGGGGTTTCGAAGATGCAGCGCACCGTCGCCGCCATGAATGCGAATTTTTCCCCTTACCGGCAAGTGCACATCGAGTTTGACGAATTGGTGATGGCCGATGGCCGCCACGTCCCCTTGCAGACGGTCGTCTCTCCCGCGTCCCAGGGGGTTTTGCAGTTCGTCCCGGCGAGTGCCAAGCAGAATCCGAGTGCAGCGGCTGAAGCCAAGCATGCGACCTCGCGCAAGATCAGCGAGGCGAAGCAGGAAGCCAAGCGAGAATGGGATATCGCCATGCAGCAACTGCATGAGCCCGGGAAAGTGCACCGTCTGGAAAGACTCGGGGTGGCGCAACTTCCATATCATCCCGAGTACATGGACGCCGGGACGAGCTTCAACGCGGATCTACAAACGCCCCTCGATTTCGGAATGGAACCGCTGAAAACGGAGTCGCTGGCCTCGATTGGAAATCCACCTCCGTCGGGCAGCGTCGTTCACGCCCTGCTGGTCACGCCGCTGGATTCCGCGACTGCCAAAAAGGGTGAGCCAGTCGAGGCCGTCATCAGCCAGCCGCTCGTCGTTTCCAATCAGTTATTCCTTCCTCAGGGCAGCCATATTAAAGGCTCGGTGCTCGAAGTGCGCCCGGCCCGCAGGCTGAATCGTAATGGACAGCTTCGGGTCGTGTTCCACCAGGTCGTTCCTCCCGATGGAATTGAACAGAGAGTAGAGGCGAGCCTGGAAGGAGTTGAGGTTGCCAAAGGCGAACATCTCACGCTCGATGCCGAGGGGGGCGCTCAGGTTACCACTCCCAGGACGCGATACCTGACCACAGGCATCGCCGTGGCACTCGCCGCTTCTTCGGTGTCTCCGGATCACGACGCTCGCTTCCACGGTGGAGATGGTGGTGGCGACCCGGGCGCAGGGGCGGCCGATGGCGCCTCCGGATTTCGTTTCCTGGGCACGATCGTGGGAGCACTCGCCCATTCGAGAGTCGTGGCCTCAAGCTTTGGTTTCTATGGCGCCGCGATGTCGGTGTACTCGCACTTCCTGGCTCGAGGGCGCGATGTGGTGTATCCCAAAGATATGTCCATGGTCATTGGGCTGGGCACTCGCGAGACCCGACCCACAGCGCCGTCACCCTCCAGCCCGCTCGATCCACATCATGCCAATCCGTAGCAAGTGAACGAAGGTCAAGAACGCGTCGGCATCCTCCCATGTGTTGTCGTGATGAAACTTATTGTCTAGTCCGAACTTTTACGGGCAGAGGAGTTAAGCGAATTGCGATTCTGGCGGCAACGCTACAGCTACCTGGCAAGTAGCACGATCCTCGTCGCCGGGCTGTGCGCCGCAGGGAACGCGCCCCAAACCGCAAATCCGCCTGCGTCGATCCCGACCGAAGAACACTCATTCGGGCGGCGGTTGACTATTGAGGGTGTGCCGAACGTCGGCCAGGTCACGGCCAACCTGTATCGCGGCGGACAGCCGACTGCAACCGGATTCGAAGCCCTGGCGAGTATGGGGATTAACATCGTCGTGGACCTGCGAGGCTCGCGCGAAGGCGAGAGTAAACAAGTTGCGAAGCTTGGAATGCAGTATGTTGCGATTCCGTGGCACTGTCCGTTCCCCAAAGATGAAACGTTCGCGCGGTTCCTCATTCTGCTTCGGCAAAACCCCGGGAAAAAGGTTTTTGTCCACTGTCGTCTGGGTGACGACCGTACGGGAATGATGGTTGCCGCATATCGTATGGCCGAACAGAGCTGGACCTCTACGGAGGCGAGGAAAGAGATGGAAGCATTCGGTTTTTCGATGCCCCACCATTTGATTTGTCCGAGCTTGTCGTCTTATGAGGAAAGCTTCCCGCAACGGTTCAAGTCCGATCCGGCGTTTGATGGCCTCCGCGCGCCTGCTGCATCTCCCGCGCGCTAGCGGGCTTTTCATAGGCAGCTCAAAAGTAATCCTCAGGTTGTGGTTGGGGTAATAAGGCAACGTTGTCGCCGAACTGTGGAAATCCTCATAACCTGCTCATTATTCCACTTCCCCGGACGGCTTTCCGATGTGACCTCCAGCCCACGACGTGTGACGGCTTACGCTGAACTCGTCCGGGTTCCCGCTCGACAATCTGATTGAAGCAGCTGGCGGAAAAACTCGCAGCGTTGGATTTTTGAAAGGGCGGCTTCAAGCCGTGCCGTACGTCTTAAGAAAACGATGTGCGGCGCGGCTTGAAGCGCCCTTTCAAGGACGCAGCCGCCAATTTCGCAATCATTCCAGCCGGTGTGGCCGCACCCGGCGAAACTCGGAGTCCTAATTTTATGCAGCCTTCAAAATCGGAATCGGCTCTACCCGCAAACGGTCTCTACGGAAGCCGTGTCCCTAGCCCTCGCCAGCAGCAGGTCATCGCGCTGGTGGCCCAGGGCCTCAAGAATAGCGAAGTTGCCGAAGCGATCGGCACTACAGAGTATGTGGTGAAAAACCACCTGCGCATCATCTTTGACAAACTTGGACTCTGGAATCGGGTTGAGCTTGCGCTCTGGTACGAAGCCCGCAGGCACGAAGGCCTCGCCTACAACGATGATCGGGCTATGGCCTAAGAAGTTTGACGAGCAGTCCGAATCACTGGTCGCGGTGAACTGTCTCCATGGAGAAGGCCGGCAGACAGACGGCGATATATTCCGCGCCACCCTCAGCTGGGGTGGAATACTGGATCCACTCGCCAGCATGCGCGATGACCGCCTGGCCTGAGGTTACGTCCAGTTCACCGTCGTGGTGCCGCACTCGCACGGTGCCCTTGAGCACGAGGGTAAACTCGTCGAATTCGGGAGTCTGTCCGGGTTCTTCCCAGCCTTGCGGGCTGCGCATGTGGGCGACGCTGACGCCGGCGGTCTTGGAGTTGATGCGTCCGATGTACTCATCGATGAGCTTGGGCTTGGTTCCCGCGGCGGAAATGCGAGTGGGCTGCGCTACCAGGGTGGGCATGAGTGCTCCTTTGAGAAGGACTACTGTAGCAAGAGGAGGCACACCTTCGGAAGTCAAAGACGATTAACCACGAAGGACATAAAGGCGCACAAAGGAAAACTCAAATCTCAAGAACAATTTGATGTGTGAGAGGTCGGCGGTTTTACGCGCCGCCTGCCGAAAGGGCGCGGGTTTTTTCGGCGTGGGACTTGGCCAAGACATCGAGTGCCGGAATCGAAACCGGCGCGACCATTGAGCGCTCTACTGGCATCGTGCCGTTTCGAATAGCTTCTGCGAGCATCTCGAGGGCTGTGCCCGCGTTCGGCGGGACAAAGATTGTGGCCGTCAGGAGACCGCGTTTCACCCAGATTTGCCCGCTGTTGGGAAGACCGTCGCAGCCGATGTAAGGCAGCTTCAGCCAGCGCTCGCGCGCCTGCAAATTCAATTCGTCCTGGAATGCCTTCCTCGCGCCGAGGGCCATGGAATCGTCCTGGGCGGCGATCAGGTCGAGATGAGTCTGTTGGGAAGTGGACAATCGCAACCACGAACTCACGGTTCGTTGCGCGCTGGCTTCGGTCCACTGCGCCTTCATGAGCTTGACCTGCACTTCAGCCGGCTTGGTCTCGTACATGCCAAAGGTTCGCTGTTTGGCCGCGAGGCTCTCCGAGGGGCCCTGGATATAGAGCACGGCTCCGCCGCGGGGCAGAATGGCGGCAAATTGCTGTCCCTGGATGCGTCCGATTTCTTCATGGTCCGAAGTGATGCAAAAAGCCGGAATTCGATAAGCCTTGCGCAGCTCAGCAATATATTCCACATCGCGATTCAGCACGACCCATCCGATTCCGGCAATGGCGGCGGCACGCGCCACCTGTGGCAAAGCAGTTCCTCCCACTGGCTCAAAGATGATTCCATCCGGAAGTGCGTCGCTACGCGACTGGATAATCTTCAGAAGTTGCTGGCTCTGGGTGACCGAGTCATTTTCAGCGTGGATGACCTGCAGCTCTGCCCCGAGGCTTTTGGCAGCGGTTTCCGCGGCTGCCGCCTGCTCGATCTGATAATCGTTGTCGTTATTGGTAAGACAAAGAACGAACTTCAATTTCTTCATGGAAATGCCTGACTCTGAATCATATCTTGCCACCAGCGGCAGGTCATGGTGACTAAAGTCACCGGTCGCGTGAGTGCTAGAATTCCCCGTATCCTGGAGAAAAAATTCATGCGCAAGATATTAATCGCACTCGCGATGGCAGTGTTGTGCACCAGCCCGGGGTGGACGCAAGCTAAGCTTTCCGTGCACTGGGAAGAACTCACCGCTGCCGAGTTCCGGTCGGCCATCGAACTATCCAAGGGGACTTGCCTTTTGCCTTTCGGGATTCTGGAAAAGCATGGCCCCCATTTGCCGCTCGGGACCGATTTGCTGAAGGTCCGATATGAGGTCCTTCATGCGGCCGAACAGGAGTACGCGATAGTGTTTCCGGAATACTACTTTGGGCAGATTCTGGAAGCGCGGCACGAGCCGGGCACGGTTGCATACAGTTCACATCTGCAACTTGAGTTGCTACAAGAAACCACCGACGAGATGGCGCGCAACGGCTGCAAGAAGATCATCATCGTGAATGGACACGGTGGCAATGAGAATCTGCTGCCCTTCTTCGCCCAGTCGCAACTGGAGCAGCCGCACGACTATGTGGTTTATGTGATGGGATTGGTCGCGCCGCCGCCAGGTGGACCGCCGAAGAAGACATCAACAGACATGCATGCCGGTGAATCTGAGACATCGAAGATGCTGATTGCGACACCGAACCTGGTGCACATCGACCGGGCGAATCAAGAGTCGGGAGCCGACCAGGCCCGGTTGAGTTTGCCTGACACGCTTTACACCGGCATCTGGTGGTATGCGCGCTTTCCCAATCACTATTCGGGCGATGGCTCGGCTGCAACCCGCGAGCGTGGCGAATTTGAAATGAAAGCCTGGCAGGACGCAATCGTCACCGCGATTCGCGCCGTCAAGGCGGATCAGGAGAGCCTGAAGCTGCAGAACGAATTCTTTGAGAAGGCCAAGCATCCCTTGGATACACGGCCTTAGCCCCTTTTGATTCCTCGTCGCTTCGCTCCTCGGAATGACAGGAGGGTGGGTCTCTGCGGAGTTGCGTTTCGTCCGGGCGGGTGACTCGCTCATCGGCACACGAGGAGCCTGCTAAGATAACGGTTCGTATGGCATCAACACTACCCAGCACCTCCGTCCGGCAAGAAGAAACCACGGTGCCACCGCCCTCGGCTGCATTGCGATTGATGTCGCTGGACCTGTTTCGCGGGGCGACGATCGCCGGGATGATTCTGGTCAACAACGCGGGGGACGAGTCCAACTCTTATTGGCCGCTCAAACATGCCGAATGGAACGGCTGGACGCCGACGGATTTAGTGTTCCCGTTCTTTCTTTTCATCGTCGGAGTGGCGATGGCGTTTTCCTTCAGCTCGCGGCTGAAACGCGGCGAGTCGCGATCAGCGCTGCTGCGGCACGTGCTTTGGCGTGGCTTGGCGCTGTTTGCCCTGGGACTGTTCTTGAACGGCTTCCCCAACCGCTACCATCTGGATTCGTGGCGTGTCTATGGCGTGCTGCAGCGGATCGCCATCTGCTATGTGATTTCGGCGGTCCTCGCTCTGTGGACAGGCTGGCGAGGATGGATCGTCACTATTTTGGGCTGTCTGGTGGGCTACTGGATTTTGATGCGTTTCGTTCCGGTTCCAGGATTTGGCGTGCCCACTCACGACATCCCGCTGCTCGATCCTGACCGCAACCTCGCGGCCTGGCTCGACCGCCAGCTTCTGGCCGGACACTTGTACGAGGGCACGCGCGATCCCGAAGGAGTGTTGAGCACGATCCCCGCCGTGGCCACCAGTCTGCTGGGGATGCTCACGGGGCAATGGCTTCGCTCCGCGCGTTCGGCGCAGAGCAAGGCGTGGGGCATGGCGGTATTTGGATTGATCGGCGTGGTAGCGGGCAAGATTCTCAACCTCGGATTTCCCATCAACAAGAAACTGTGGACCAGTTCCTACGTGATCTTCACCGCCGGTCTGGCTCTGCTCTGCCTCTCGTTGTGTTACTGGATCGTGGATGTGAAACGATGGCGCGGATTCTGGACAAAACTGTTCCTGGTGTTCGGAATGAACGCAATTGCTGCTTATGTGTTTGCCGAGTTGTTGTCGCACCTGCTGGATCACATGCACACCAGTACCGGGATGGCCTGGCAAGACTTTATTTACGAACGAATATTCGTGCCGCTAGCCAACCCGGCGAATGCTTCATTGCTGTATGCACTGAGCTACGTGCTGGTTTGCTGGGTGGCGATGTGGCTACTCTATCGCAAGTACATCTTCCTGAAGATCTGATGATAATCTTGGATAGTTAGCACTGAACTGCCAGCCAATCCCGGTTTTACCAAGTGCCTGGGTATTGCAGGATCCAACCCTTTTTTGAGTCGAGGAGACCTTGTGATCGGATACAAGCGTGGGGCCGGGATGCAACGACTGATATTGACGATCGCTACCTTTTGTTTGGCGTGCGCCGGCAGCTTCGCACAGGAAAGTCAACCCAGCGCGCCGCCTGATGCGCCCTCTGCCAGCGCACAATCGCAAGCCGCACCGCAGGCGGAAAACCCGCTGCAGAGTAGTATGTCCTTCTTGCAGCGGAAGTCGGTGTTCTTCCCGAACCTCGCTACCAATTCGGGGCCGCTGAGTCCCTGGCAGAAGTTCAAGCTGGGGGCGAATAACAGCATATCCCTGGCTACAATCGGCGCTGCTCTAGCTGGCGCTGCCTACGGACAGGCAATCAATAGTCCCAAGGGGTATGGCCAGGGCGGCGAAGGATATGCCAAACGCTTCGGAGCTGATATGGCCCGCTCCGCTTCCGCCAATCTGTTCGGGACATTTCTGATCGCGTCCGTGTTGCACGAAGATCCGCGTTTCTATGTCAAAAAGCACTACACTTTCAAACAGTCGGTGAAATATGCAGCAACTCGGGTGGTGTTTACGCGCAGCGATTCGGGGGAACGAGTGGTGAGCTTTGCGGATCTGCTGGGCCCTCTCGCCGGCGAAGCGTTGGCCGACACTTACTATCCTGAAGGGAACCGGGATGTCAGCAGCACATTTATCCGGTACGGGGCCGACATCGGTTGGAAGTTCGGCGGGAACATGTTGCGCCAGTACTGGCCGAGAATTAACAGGAAGCTGAAGCTGGCTCCCGAGCCGACGCCACATCCGAATAAGCCCTGAACCCGCAGGCGATGAATGATTCCGCACAGCACAGTTGCTCTTCGATTCGAATTCACGCTCTCCTGATCTTCGGTGTGACCTTTTTTTCATACGCATACTTTTACGAAGGAGCCGGCTGGAACCAGAACTCCCGCTTCGATCTGGTGCGGGCCATCGTGGAGCAGGGGGCGTTGCGCATCGATGGCTACGATGAGAACACCCGTGACAAGGCCTTCGCGAATGGCCATTACTATTCGGACAAGGCTCCCGGACTCGCGCTGCTGGCGGTGCCTGTGGCAGTTGCGACGAGACCGTTGCTGCGAACGGTGGGAGTGAATCCTGCGTCGCCTCGCGGTTTAGTAGACCTTGCCTACTGGGCCACCTTATTTGCCGTTGCTTTGCCCATGGCGGCGGCGTGTGCGTGCCTGTTCTGGATCTCCCTGCAACTCGGAAGCAGTGTCAGCGCCTCGGCATTTGCCGCCCTCGCGTTGGGCCTGGCAACTCCCATGTGGGCATACTCGACCTTGTTCTGGGGACACGCGCTGGCAGGGGCGTGTTTGGTGTTCGCCTTCGCTTGCGCTCTGAAGTTGTGCGGCGGTGTGAGCTCTACCGGCGATGTATTTTGGGGGCTGGCTCTTGGCCTGACAGCCGGGTGGGCCACTGTTACGGAATACCCTTCGGCGCCAGCTGCGGCGTTGGTCGCCGGGCTGGCATTGGCTCTGGTTTGGAAGGATGGGGCACCCCGAAGCTGGCGTGTCGTTCTTGGCATTGGCGCGGGAGCGTTGCCATGCGTCATTGTGCTGATGGCTTATCAGTACGCCGCGTTCGGTTCCGTGCTTCATCCCAGCTATTCGTATTATCCGCAGGGAGCTTTTTCGTGGATGACCCATGGCTATTTGGGCCTAACCTATCCCAGAATTGATGTCGCATTGAAGCTGCTGTTCAGTTGTCGGCGTGGCCTGCTGTTTACCGGTCCGGTTGTCCTGGCCGCGCCTTTCGGCCTACGGCTGCTTTGGAAGGAGCCCGCGACCCATGCCGCGGCAGTTACAGCGGCTGCCATCGCTACGTATTATCTTCTCTTTCATGCTGCGTTCTCTTCATGGCCGGCTGGCTGGTCGTACGGCCCACGGTATATGTCGCCGGGGTTGCCGTTGTTGTGCCTGGGGCTCGCGCCGCTTTGGGACCACGCGCGGCCAGTTTGGAGGATCGTTATCTCGGCGCTGGCCGCTGCCGGCGTCGGGCTTGCCCTCATGGCGATTTCGGTCGCAGCGCAACCGCCTGACGAGTTTCATTGCCCACTGCGCCAGTTCTATTGGCCGTCCTTCTGGGCAGGAAAATTTTCCCTGAATCTGGGGACCGTGCTCATACCTACGGAACAGGGAACGAACCACGTGCACGGTGCCTTCAACTTGGGCGAACTCGTGGGCCTGCGCGGCTTGGCGAGTCTGCTTCCGCTGTTGGCCGTTTGGGGTCTCGCGGCTGTGCTTTGGGTCTGGATCCGCCGAGCCGAGCGGGTAGCGCGATCCTGACTATTGAGCTTTGCAGATATCGCCCACCACGTTCTTTCATTCCGAGCGAAGTCGAGGAGTCTGCTGGTCGGCTGGCTAGAACGGGAAGGCAGGTTTCTCGACTCCGCAGAATCATCCGCGTTTGCGGGCGGCTCGGCTGCGCTCGAAATGACAACCCAGGAGCCAACGCCGAAGCATCCCCAAAATCAACCGTTTGGCGGGTAACCTAGGTAACTTTCGGCAGCCCGAAACTGCGTGATACGCTCGTCGGATAAGAAGCTAGAAATCAACAGTTTCCGGGGGATAGATGCTTCGCCGCTGGTGCCTATACCTGCTGCTATTTTCGTCCTTGGCTGCGTTGGCTAGCACGAAATCCAATCCTGCCCAGCCCAAGCAGAAAAATGCGTCCACAAAGCTGCCGGTCACTACGTCTTCAGCGCAGGCGCGGACTAGCTTCGAGAAGTCGATGCGGGAGTTCGAAGAGTACCGCATCCCGGAAAGCCTCCAGGACCTGCGGGCGGCGGCCAAGGCGGACCCGAATTTTGCCCAGGCGTTCATCCTGATTTCCCGGATGAGCCAGGATCCGGCGGAACAGGCGTCCACGCGCAAGCGGGCCGAGCAATTGGCGGTCAAGGTGACTCCGAGCGAGCAGTTGCTGATCCGCTGGCTGGCGGATGCGCAGCAGAACAATTATCTACCTGCGATTGCAGCCATGAACGATCTGTTGGCGAGGTATCCGCGTGACCAGCGGCTGGCATATCTGGCGGGCGACTGGCTGATGCAACAGTTTCGGTATGAGCAGGCGGTCGCGGTGTTGGAACGCGCGCTGGCGCTGAACCCGGATTACGCCGCCGCGCTGAATGACGTGGCCTACGGCTACGCCGACATGGGCAACTTCGAAAAGGCCTTGGCGGCGATGGATCGTTACGTGGCACTCGAACCTGATCAGCCCAACCCGCATGATTCCTATGGCGAGATTCTGCGAATGGCGGGCAAACTCGATGCCGCACTCGAACAGTACCGGATGAGCATCCGAATCGATCCGAATTTTGGCTCGGAAGTCGGCGTCGCCGACACTTATGCGCTGATGGGTAAAGAACTGGAGGCCCGCGAGGAGTATGACCGGGCTATTGTGTTCGCTCCGAGCAATGCCGATAAAGTTCAGCGGGAATTGCAATCGGCCGTAACCTGGATCCGCGAGAATAATCGCAAGCAGGCGGAGAGGGCACTGAGCGATGTGGCGAGGCATGCACATTCCGCGGGGTTGGCACGTCTCGAAGCTGAGGCTCACAGGATTCTGGGCATGTACGAGCCTGATCCTAAGACAGCGCTGAAACAGTTGCAGGCTGGGCAGGACGTGCTACAGGAAGAGCATGAGATTTCCGCCAGCGACCGCGATGAGGAGTTGGCTCGAATCCTCCGCACCCGAGCCACCCGTTTGGCTGAGTTGCCGGACCTGGACTCGGCGTCGAAGGCAGTCAAGCAACTCGAAACCATGGCTGGCACGAGCCGCAGCCAAGTCATCCAACTTTGTTATCACGGGGCAGCCGGAGCGTTGCTGGTAGCACAGGGCAAGTTCACGGATGCGATTCCTCATCTGCAAGAGGGCACCGCGGACCCGGAGTCCATGCGGCTTTTGTGGCGTGCGTACACGAGCACGGGAGCCACATCGGAAGCGCAGGCGATCGCGTCAAAGCTGGCAGCTCTGAATCTGCCAACCGTGGAGCAGGCGCTGGTAGTACCACAATTCCGGGTGAGCCTGGTCAGCCAAGTGGGGCAGCCGTAAAGCGACGATACTCCCGGCCATGCCACGCATCCCGATCTTCAGCTTCGGACAAGCAGAGCAGGAAGCGGCACTTCCTCGCCTCACCGGCTACACTCCGTCACTTTCTCTGGAAGGGCTGCAACTCGGCGTCGATAACCTGCGCCACGACGTTCACCTCAGTCCCAAGTTTGTGGCCCAGACTCGTTCGCAGATCTCGCGCTTGATCGTGCGCCATGGCGATGTCGAAGGATTGCTGGCGGCGGAAGCGCCACAACCGCGGCAGGGCGGACACTTCATCGGATCGAATGCCGGTCCGAAGAGCAGTGCCAAGCCCGGCGGCTCCGAGTTGAAGCCTCTGTTGGCGGAAGTGCATTCGGCCGCGTTGAATCGCGCCAAGGCCGAAGGAAATCCGTCGCTGGATGTTCTGGCCCGGGTCGCGATCATCAAGTTTCTGCGGATTGAACTGGGATTACAGTTTGCCCAGATTCTCGAACGCTGCCGCATGACGCTGAAGAGCTACGAAGGCATCCGGGCGCAGAAAGCGCTGGAATATCGTGAACGGGTTGCCGCCTTCCAGGTGGCAAAGAAAGTCATTCTCCGCAAGACCGGGCAAGAGCTGTTTCGCACCCTGCGCGAAATCGAAAAGGAAACTCTGGCACGCACCCGACGATCGTTGTTCGGGAGCAGCCATGACGAGCAATACAAGCTGTTCCTCAATCCGCTGATTTTCACCGCTGACGGTTGCGACGCTTATGTCAACGCCGAGCAATATGTGATGCTGGGCAACTTCGACCGTGATCCCGACCGCTTCACCAACGTTCGCCGAATTGCCTACGAGTTCCTGCAATCGCTGAATCTGGGGCTCGAAGCCGATCCTGAGCGCGCCATCAATACCTGGCTGAATGTGCCCGAGAATGCGCAAGAACTGATTGGATCCGGAACGCCAGACGACTCCACGCCCGAAGAGCGAGCTCAAAAGACACGGTTGGCAGCATGGCTGGGCTTGCTCGATCGGGAGAAGCTTATGGAATACGTGGTGGCCTCCTATGAAGCGGTGCCGCTGCTGGCGGAGTACTCGCCGCGCATCAACGCGCAGCAATTGAAGAATGCGCTGATCTCGCGGGAAGAACGCACTCGGGTAGAAAAATTAATAGTCGAGCAGGGAAAGGTTTCGCGGGACAGCCTGCAAGCGGCAGTGCAGCGGGTAGCCAGTTGCAGGGGCGCGGAGCGGGGCAAAGTTGCGGCCCGATTCCTCCGCGATTTCATGCGCTACCACCGCGATCTGCGGAATCTCGAAGCGCTGAGGTCGGCGATGGACAACGTCAATCTCATCGTCAACGAAAAAATGCGGCAACTTTCTTCGATGAATGGCACGCTCTATGAGTTCCTGCTTCCTGAGGAGCAGAAGCCATCGGAAGAGAAAGTGCTGCGCCACGTGATTATCAAGGCCGACGTGCGCGATTCGTCACGGCTCACGCGCTCACTGCTCGAGCGCGGAATGAATCCGGCGTCCTACTTCAGTCTGAATTTTTACGATCCTGTAAATAAGCTGCTGGCGAAATATGGCGCCACCAAAGTGTTTCTCGAAGGCGATGCGATTATTCTTACGATCCTGGAACGCGAAGGAGAACCGGGATTGGCGGTTGGTCGTGCCTCGGTGCTGGCGCGCGAGATTATAGAAATTGTGCGAGGTTACAACCAGTTGCTGGAGCGCGCCGGACTTCCTGGCATTGAGCTGGGCGTGGGCATTTCCTATCAGGATTCTGCTCCCATGTACCTGATGGACGGCGAGCAGCGCATCATGATCTCGGACGCGCTCAACGAGAGCGACCGGCTCTCCTCCTGCAGCAAGCGGGTGCGGAAATCAATGAAGGCCATGGGGACTCCGTTCAACGTATACGCATTTCAGACCGTGCCCGACGCCGACGTCGAAGACAGTCCCGACGACTTTATTTTGAAATACAACCTGAACGGAATTCGGATCAGCGAGGCCGCGTTTCAGAGGCTGAAGCAGGAGATTTCGCTGGAGCTTTCTCCTCTCGATTTACCAAAGTCGTGGGAGGGCGAAGAGTTTCATCTATGGAGCGGGCTGGTCCCGGTCGGCAACGATATCTTCCGCAAGATTGTGGTGCGCGGAAGCCGCATGCCCCAGATCGATCCCCACAATTTCTCCGTCCAGCTCTGGACCGAGCGCTGGTACTACGAAGTCTGCTCCAACCCCGCCATTGACGCCAAGCTGGAAGGCAAAGCCGCCGCCGCGAAGTAGGCTCGTGTGGCGCGGGGCGCCATCACCCGTGCTGCCGCGACGATCACGTAGCTCCGGACGCCTCGTCCGGGCAGTTCGTCGAGCCCGAGAGTCTCCAACTTCTTACCGTTCCTACTTCGTTTGCCGGAGGTGTGGGCGGGAAGCGAAACCCGATTCTCGTGATGGTAGGGATAGAGCTTCGATATTCAGTCGTCGCTAGTCGCCCTCGGACGAGACGTCCGGGGCAACGTGATGGTCGCGGCAACGCGGGCGAGGGCGCCCGCGCCCCACTAACTGTTATTTCTTCAGCGCGGCGCTCTTGGTGTTGGTGACGCAGGACGATGGCGTGTCGCTGCACTTGCGGAATGCCGGCACCACCAGCGCCTGCTCTAGCGTCGGATCGTTCAGGTTCGTTAGGGTGTCGTTGGTCCGCTTTGCTCCTGCGCTGTACCCGATCTTCTGATATGCGGCGGCGAGCAGCTTCAAGGAAAGTGGATTGTTGTTGTCTTCTTCCAGATGAGAAATGGCTTGGTCGTACTTGTGTTCGGAGAACAAAACTGCTCCGGCGGCTCCGTGGTAGGCGAGCTCGCTCAGCTTATCGTTGGAGCTTTCTGACATGGCGGTCAGCCGCTCCAGGTTCGATTTCGCCAATTCCTTGTTGCTCATCTTCAAAGCGACTTCCACGCGCGCTCTCAGGATTTGTGCAAGCTCCTGCGTAATGGCGATCTTCAAGGCGTTCTTGCCATCCTGCGTGGCCGCTTCAGCTTTGCCTAAATAGACCAGCGCTTCTTTCGGATTCTGCTGGCACATGGCCATCTGGCGGTAAGTGTCGGCTTCGGCCTGGCTGTTCTGCCTGGAGTGCGCATAATCGGCGATGGCCTGGAAGGCGTGCTCGGCGCCCTCATAGTCATTTTCGCGAACGTAGGTGGCTGCTTCCCGGGTCCTCCACAGAATCTGCTGCAATTCGGGCAAGGTAAATTTCTGGAATCCGATTTCGTATTCCTTGCGGGCGCGAACCTGATCTCCCATCAGCGAGTAAGTGTCCGCGATTCCGAATTGCGAGGAATAGAACTCGGGATTGATCGCCAGCGACGCCCGGTAGTGTTCGATAGACTGATTGAACCGCCCGGCCAGGCGCAGAATCTCGGCGTAAGAATCCTGCGGATTGGAGTCGTTGGGCAGCGCCGCGACGTATTTGTCCATCATCGCGAAGGCCTTGTCGAACTGCCGGGTGTAGGCGTAGTTGTAACCGATGTTGTTCATCAGGCCGGGAGAGTCGGTGATCCCCGAATGCTCATATACGGCGATAACGCGCTCGTACTGGGCCTGCGACTGCAGCCACCACGTGGTCATCCAAACCACCCACTTGTCGTGTGGGTATTGGTTGAGCACGTCGTTCATTTTGGTGATGGCGGAAATCAGCTTGTGGTCGGCGGCGTCCTGATACCACTCGATCACGAGTTGCTCGGAGGTCGAGGCGTGACTTCTGGTGGCAAAGGCCTTCTCCTGTTCGCCGACCTGCTCGGCTGAATCAAGGCTGATCTGCGCCAGAAACTCGTGGCCCATCGCGAAATCAGGGTCAACCTGAACCGCTTTGCGCAGAATTTCGATGGCCTGTTCCTGTTCTACTTTGTCGAGGTAGAGGTCCAGAGCTTCTTTGACCAAGCGGCGAGCTTCCGGAGATTTGGTGGTCAGCGGCAAAGCGGCGGCGATTGAATTGGCCGCCTGCGGAGCGGTTGGCTGGGCGAGGCTGCCAACAGCGGCGAACACCAGACCTATGCAGATGGTGACTCTGAAGATCGTTGTTCCTAAAATCGATGAATTGCGGATCATGTTATCTCTCCCCCAGCTAGTTTCCCCTCAATAAGTAGCCCTGCTCGACTGGTAATTTGCCGTCGATTTTCAACACGTTCACGTCCTGGGTCAGTGAATACAGGTCGACGACGCCGATGGCTCCCGGCGAAGTCGAGACAAAGCGGAGGACAGCGTCATCGGAGTCAGCAACCATGATCGCGTCGCGATGAGCCAGCACGAACGCATGCGCCTGCTCGGGCGTCATGTTCAGCAACTTGCGGAGGACCAACTGCATATCCGCGGAGGAAGGATCGCGCATCACCACCGTAATCGCCTTGCCGTCCGGCCAACTCCGGGTACGCGCGTTAAAGATTTTCACCAGCTCGGAGGCGGTAAGGTTCGAGGTGGAGTTCGCCTTGTCGGCAACGACCGCGAATTGCTTTGCTTGAACGGCGCAGGGCAGGATCGCAACCCACAACAACAGCATCAGGACTAGTCGCCGGTTTATCACAATGGCGCGATTGTAGCCCGCCTTCAGTTACCGGGAAAGGTAACCGAGGTAATGGGCACAGTTCTATTTTGGAAGTTGAGTTATTGACCCGCGCGCAGCGGAGAGATCAGCAAACGAGTGGTCGACTTCTTCTTGGAGTCGGACTTGTCGGGTTGATACACCAGGTCGAGAGAACCTTCGGCAGTGGGAGAAGCTTCTGCCAGCGTGGCTGCCAGGCTGCGGAACGAGCGTCCCACATCCGCGCTTTCGTGGAGCGCCACGGGAGCGCCCTTATCGATGGCGGGCGCGATCGCTTGATGGTTGTTGGGAATTTTCCAAAGCAGTTTGCAGCCGGTGGCGGCCTCGACGTCTTCATCGCCAAAACCAGGGATTTTCTTGTACCGGTTCAGCACCAGACGGACCCGATCGCGTCCTCCGCCTTCTTCGAGGAAAGAACGCAGGCGGCCCGCACTCCACAGAGAAACCACATCGGACTGTGCGACTAACAGGACAGCGTTCGACAAATCACAAAGCAGTCGCGCCGTCTGGTCCGTGCGATTAGAACAGTCGACCACGACGTAGCGAAACTGCGAGACCAGCAAATCGAAAAGACGAGCCAGCTCGGCAGCGGTCGGAGTGGTTTGATGAGGCTCCTGCGGACCTGCCAGCAGTTGCAGGCCATTCTTGCAGGTGGTCATCAAGCCCTGCAGCAATGAAGTATCCATGCGATGCAGGTTCTGCAGGGCATCGGTCAGGCCGAATGTAGGGCGGACGTTGAGGTGCAGCGCAGCGTGGCCCAAAAGCGCAAAGTCGACGAGCAGCACTCCGCCATGCAATTCCTGTAGTGCGACGGCGGTGTTGACTGCGACTGTAGTTGCTCCAGCTCCGCCCTTGGCGTTGGCGACAACGAACACACGCGCTCGGCCGGAGGAAGTGCGGGCACGTCCACGAGAAGTGGCGAAGCGGGTGAAGGCGTCGACCATGCTCTCGGGGGTCGCGTTGCGCTCCATGTATTCACGAGCCCCGGCACGCATGGCGGAAACAATAGTCTCAGGATCGGTCATCGTGCCCACCGCGAAGATGACAATCTCGCTGGTGTTGGAGTGGATCAATTCGATGGCGTGCATGGCCCGCTGAATATTCTGCGGATCAATGTCGACCAATACGACGTCTGCGTGAACATCCTGAATCTGGCGCAGGATGGCGTCGGTCGGACTGGTGGGAAACCCAACATGCCCAAAGACATTGCGGCCCATCTGGGTGCTCTCCAGTCGCTGCTGGAGGACCATGAGCCGTTCTTTGTCCTCGGTAAGGAGGGTGACCGCTATGCCATGCATGGCTGGAACCTCAATTATGTACCCGGCAGGTGCATGTTAAGAAGAGATCCGAACTCCGCCAAGTGACTATCGTAACGCAGTATCGCACAGAAGTTCCCTTCAAGATGCCACGCCAGTTCCCCAAGAGCTTTAAGGACTACACAGCGGCGGAAGACCGCGGAGTGGAGGAGTGTCCCCGAGTATTCTACGCAAAACATAGTCGAATGCAAAGCAAGTATACGATCAAATCCGGCGCGGCGTACGCCTTGCGGAGGATCAGGGTTGCGAAACCCGCAAGGAAGCCTTGGGTACGGCCGCGCCGGCTTTCTCTTTTTCCTGAAGATGCTCGTGCAGAGCCCCGATCCTTTCGAAGTCCTGGGCGCGATCGGAGAACCGGTCGTCGGTTTCCGGCAGGAACTCATATCCATCGAGATGAACCGCAACCACCGATCTGCCACCCACCGCGGACGAAAGCACACGCAACACCCGGCCACGGCAGCGCACGCGCATGTTCTCGGCCAGAGTGATTTCGGACGGCATGACCAGCGTGAGTTCGATGGCGTCCGCTTCGCACAGCGGCAAGTCGGTGTGGAAAAGCGCTCCCCGCGCACATAGATTCTGGGTGAAGCCGCATCCTTCGCGATCCCCACCGGAAAGACGCACGGAGATGGAAAGATGGAAGTCAAAACGTTGCGCGGCCCGGCGTTCGAGCTGAACCTGATCGGTGCTCATATGTTCTCCACAAACCTAAACCACGGCGTGCCTCTATACTGGAAGGCAGCCTGGTTGAGGGCGCTCCGACTTTACCGCTTCTTGCGGCGTCTTGAAAGCCCTAAATTGGGACAATAACGGGAGCAAGAGGTATACCGACGTGTGACGGTTCGGGATTGAATCGAGACATGGAGCATCCTCATCCTAAGAACGAGTAGAAAGATTCGCCTTGAGCAATCCACCAACCACAGCAAGGACTGAAGGGCAGACCCTGAACCGAGGGGCGTCACGGGGAAATGCGATGCCCGGTACCTTGCGTGCGTTGCGTCATCGCAACTTCCAGCTTTTCTTCAGCGGGCAGCTCATTTCGCTGATTGGGACGTGGATGCAGACCACCGCCCAGGCGTGGCTGGTCTATCGCATCACCGGATCCTCGCTGAAGCTGGGCGCTGTGGGTTTTGCCAGTCAATTCCCTGTATTTCTGGTGGCTCCGCTGGGCGGCATCGTAGCCGACCGGTTCAACCGCCGGAGAGTAGTCATCGGAACCCAGATCGCGTCCATGGTCCTGGCCCTGGTGCTCGCACTCCTCACTCTAACCGGAAGGGTGCAGGTGTGGCACATCTTCGTGCTAGCTGCATCGTTGGGGGTGGTGAATGCCTTCGACATTCCCGGACGCCAGGCTTTTCTGGTCGATATGGTTGGCAAGGAAGACCTCATGAATGCCATTGCATTGAACTCGTCCATGTTCAATGGCGCACGCATTAGCGGGCCTGCGATTGCTGGAATTCTGGTGGCGAAGATTGGCGAAGGCTGGTGTTTCTTCGGCAATGGCGTGAGCTATGTAGCTGTGATTATCGGGCTGCTGCTGATGCGGGTGGAACGCCCGGCTCGTCGCGCATCCGCCGCTTCGCCCTGGACGCATCTCCTCGAAGGCTTCCGCTTCGTGCGCCACACGGCGCCTATCCGGGCCATCCTGCTTCTGCTGGGACTGGTCAGCCTGGTGGCGATGCCGTACAGCATTCTCATGCCAATCTTCGCGGATAAGATTCTGCACGGCGGGGCCCGTGGGTTAGGAATCCTGATGGGCGCGACCGGCGTAGGTGCCCTTTTTGGCGCGCTCACTCTCGCCTCTCGTAGCGGAGTGCATGGACTGGGAAGGTGGGTGGCATTCTCCTGTGCTGGTTTCGGAGTCAGCCTGATTCTGTTTTCCTGGTCGCGGAACTTCTGGCTCTCGGCTGCACTGCTGCTACCCGTAGGTTTTGGCATGATGCTGCAAATGTCGTCGTCGAATACGCTGATCCAGGCCATGGTGCCGGATCATCTGCGTGGGCGGGTGATGGCGGTGTATTCCATGATGTTTATGGGCATGGCGCCATTCGGGGCCCTGCTCGGAGGAGCGTTGGCGGACCGTTTGGGTGCGCCCGTTACCGTCACTATGGGAGCTGTCGCCTGCCTCGGAGGCGCGACATTGTTTGGATTGCAGTTGCCCAAAATCAGAGTCGAAGCCCGCCAGTTGATCATCGCCCAAGGCATGACGGCAGGCGCCCCGCCAGAAGAAATGACTGCCAGAGTGGTGGACGAATAGAAGCTTCAGTGAAGCCCGTTCCTCCTCATTCTTTTGTTGTCAGGAAGCTCTGGACATCAAAAAGCTAATGGAGAGCGGCTGCAGTCCAAAACGTTCGAGGTTCCGGGCGGAGGCACCGATTCCCGCGGTGCTTGAGAAGACAAAGCGGCAGCCAGCCCTGAGAGCCCACTGCAACCTGAAGTTCAACAATGCGGTTTGTACTCCGTGGCGTCGATGCACAAATCGGCAACTGGTGGTGCGCAGATGAGCTGTGTCTCCGTTGATGTGTAGAACGCCTCCACCCGCTACTTCCCCGTTTCGTCGTGCCAGGAACGGTATTGCCCCATCCGCGAATCCGAAGCAATAGAAGGTGTCCAGCAGCCACGGCTGTAACCTGGAATCGTCTACTGGCCTGTCCGACTCTTGAAAACCTGCGGCCACGGCACGTACCCACAGCTCAGCGTCGTCAATGGTTGCGGGCATAACTTCAATGTTGCCGGGCACAGGCTTGGCCGGGATGTCGGAGAGCGGCCTCCACCAATTCTCCATTGGCGTTCCGGCTTTGTATCCGCGGCTCGCCAGCAAGGAATTGACTCCAGTGTGGGTTCGGCCGGAGATTGTGATGCGCACTGGTGACTTTCGAGAACTGTAAAAAGCTTCGATCGCCTCGATCTCTGCTGCATCGGGAGCGTTAGAGGTTCCAACTCCCACAGCACACGTCAGCGGAACTTCAGCGCCGTTATAGGCGACACAAGCGCCCGCCAGATCAGTCAGGCACGCTCCAACTTCGGGTCTCCGGATGCCCATCGCGGCCGTCGCGGCCTTCAACATTGTGATCGATGCATCCTGAACCTTCCGCAGCAGCATGTCGCTGTCGAAGGTCAGGGAACCCTCGGAGCCAGCTGCGGAGTATCTCACTTTAGCATCGAGCATAACTACGACTTTCCCGGAGCTCAGTCCAGGTGTGTTTAAAGATTCGGTCCTTGCCGCTAGTTTTGTTCTCCTGCCGCTACGCTGCTGCCCCACATCGCGCTGCTGCCCCACATCGCACTGCTGCCCCACATCACGCTGCTACCCCCCATCGCACTGCTGCCCCACATCCCCCCTC